>ERZ791932.541-NODE-541-length-19012-cov-9.953843_pt1 | contig 19012 bp, 17 predicted proteins | sample MGYA00510126_ERZ791932 | MGnify/ENA primary metagenome ERZ791932 (study PRJEB30046, sample SAMN00993244) | human gut metagenome | study: EMG produced TPA metagenomics assembly of the A metagenome-wide association study of gut microbiota in type 2... | reverse complement strand
AGAGCAGAAGGTCGAAGAATTAGAGCGCGAGATGGAAGCGCCTGATTTCTGGGATGACGCAGAAGTTTCCCAGAAGAAAATGAAAGAATTAAAAGACATGAAAGATGACATGGAGACTTATCAGAATCTGATTACTCAGATGGAAGATATGGAAACCATGATCGAGATGGGATATGAGGAAAACGATCCTGCACTGATTCCTGAGATTCAGGAGATGCTGGATGAATTCCAGAAGGATTTCGACAATATCCGTATCAAGACACTTCTTTCCGGAGAATATGACAGTGAGAACGCCATCATCAAGTTAAATGCAGGTGCAGGCGGAACAGAAGCCTGTGACTGGTGTGGCATGCTTTATCGTATGTACAGCCGTTGGGTAGATAAGAAAGGTTTCAGTCTGGAAGTGCTGGATTATCTGGATGGTGATGAAGCAGGCATTAAATCTGTTACATTCCAGGTAAACGGAACAAATGCTTATGGTTATCTGAAGTCAGAGAAAGGAGTTCACCGTCTTGTGCGTATCTCTCCTTTTAATGCGGCAGGTAAACGCCAGACTTCTTTCGTATCCTGCGATGTTATGCCGGATATCAAGAAGGATCTGGATGTAGAGATCAATGATGACGATATCCGTATCGATACTTACCGAAGCAGTGGTGCCGGCGGTCAGCATATCAACAAGACATCATCTGCCATCCGTATCACACATTTCCCGACAGGAATCGTGGTACAGTGTCAGAATGAACGTTCTCAGCATATGAATAAAGATAAAGCGATGCAGATGCTGAAAGCGAAGCTGTATCTTCTTAAGCAGCAGGAAGCAGAGGAGAAACTTTCCGGCATCCGTGGAGAGGTAACTGATATCGGATGGGGAAATCAGATCCGTTCTTATGTCATGCAGCCATATACTATGGTCAAGGATCATCGTACAAACGAGGAGACCGGAAATGTGGATGCAGTGCTTGACGGCGGAATCGATATCTTTATCAATGCATATCTGAAATGGATCGCGCTGAAGAAATAAAACATTAGAAAAGGCTGTCCCGGATTACGACAGCCTTTTTCGTGTTGTATAAATAGTTGAGCGTTTTATGGTGATTTGTAGATATATTATGCGATGTAGGAAATACAGATGAGATAATCTGTTTATGCAGAAACATATTTCTTGCGTATTTTTGTCCATTGTGATAAGATATCCATTATATGAAAACAAATGTCTTTAAGAAACGGACAGGTAAATTGATATGCAGAAACAAGTATCAGAAAAAAAGAAATATTTTGTAGTAAGGGAACGCGCGGTTCCGGAAGTGCTGTTAAAGGTCGTGGAAGCCAAGAAGCTTCTTGATTCCGGCAAGGTGGACACTGTGCAGGATGCGGCAGAGCGCACAGGAATCAGCAGGAGCTCTTTTTACAAATACAAAGATGATATTTTTCCATTTCATGAAGAAACTAGGGGAAAGACAATCACCTTTATCATCCAGATGGATGATGAACCGGGGCTTTTGTCGGTTGTCCTGCAGACAATTGCACGGTTTCATGGAAACATTCTTACCATTCATCAGAGCATTCCGATCAACGGAATTGCTACACTTACTTTGAGCGTGGATATTCTTCCGGGAGAGGGAGATGCGGAAGCAATGGTTGAGACAATTGAACAGAATGAAGGAATTCACTATCTGAAAATACTAGGCAGGGAGTAAAAGAAAATGATCAATGTAGCAATTTTAGGATATGGCACAGTTGGAAGCGGTGTATTTGAAGTATTAAACACAAACAAAGAGAGCATTACAAGACGTGCCGGAGAGGAACTTAACGTAAAATATGTCCTGGATCTTCGTGATTTCCCGGGACAGCCGGTAGAAGAGGTTCTGGTTCATGATTATGAGCAGATTGTGAATGATCCGGAAGTGGATATCGTAGTAGAGGTTATGGGCGGTGTAGAGCCGGCTTATACTTTTGTAAAGAAAGCACTTCTGGCAGGAAAGAATGTATGTACCTCCAATAAAGCTCTGGTTGCAAAACATGGCCGCGAGCTGATGGATATCGCGAAAGAAAAGAGCATTAACTTCTTATTCGAGGCAAGCTGCGGCGGCGGAATCCCGATCATCCGTGTGATCAATTCTTCTCTTACAGGAGATGAGATCGATGAAGTGACAGGTATCCTGAACGGAACAACCAACTACATGCTTTATAAGATGAATACAGAAGGCTGCGAGTTTGATACGGTATTAAAAGAAGCACAGCAGAAAGGATATGCAGAAGCAGATCCTACCGCAGACGTAGAAGGATATGATGCATGCCGTAAGATTGCGATTCTTTCTTCTCTTGCCTATGAGAGATATTTTGATTTCGAAGATATTTATACAGAGGGAATCACAAAGATCACACCGGAAGATATGGAATATGCTGCGAAACTTGGCAGAACTATCAAACTTCTGGGAACCAGCCGCAGACTGGCAGACGGAACCTGTTATGCAATGGTAGCACCGTTTATGCTCGGTCAGAACAGCCCTCTTTACAGTGTAAATGATGTGTTTAATGCAGTATTTGTACATGGAAATATGCTTGGAGATGCCATGTTCTATGGAAGCGGTGCAGGTAAACTTCCTACAGCAAGTGCTGTAGTTGGTGATATTGTGGATGCTGCCAAACATCTCCATGTTAACATTGTGACAAACTGGAACAGTACTCCGGCAGTATTGAAACCACTGGATGAAGTGACAGGAAAGTTTTTTGTGAGAATCAAAAAAGAAGCAGCAGAAAAAGTGAAGAAGGTATTTGGTGATGTTGAGATCATCAGCCTGGGACAGCTTCCACAGGAATGTGCATTTATCACTGATGAAATGACACAGGGAGAATTTGAAGAGAAGCTGACTCAGATCGGGGATCAGGTACTTGCAAAGATTAGAGTAAAAGATTGATAAACTGACAGATTTCGTGTATCATATAGTGTGCCTGATAAGGTGGACGCTGATACAAAACTTCAGATAAATATTTGTACAGTGATTACTGTAAACAGAACAGGAAAGGGAAGATATGAGAAGCTTCTCTTTCCTGTAAACTTATTATGGAGGAAGCAAAAAGATGTTAATTGTCAAGAAATTTGGCGGTACATCGGTTGCAAATAAAGAACGTATCTTTAATGTTGCCAACCGCTGTATAGAGGAGTACAGAAAGGGAAATGACGTGGTAGTTGTTCTGTCTGCGATGGGCAAATATACAGACGAACTGATTACGATGGCGAAGGATATTAATGAGAAACCGCCGAAAAGAGAGATGGATATGCTCTTTACGATCGGTGAGCAGATGTCCGTTGCTTTGATGGCAATGGCGATGGACAAGCAGGGAGTTCCTGCTGTTTCCCTGAATGCATTTCAGGTTGCCATGCATACAACAAGTGCTCACGGAAATGCACGTTTAAAGAGAATTGATACAGAGCGTATCAGAAGAGAACTGGATAGTAAGAAGATCGTAGTTGTTACCGGCTTCCAGGGAGTTGACAAGTATGATGATTATACAACTCTTGGAAGAGGCGGTTCTGACACAACAGCGGTTGCTCTTGCGGCTGCTCTTCATGCAGATGCCTGTGAAATCTATACAGATGTAGACGGTGTTTATACAGCAGATCCGCGTAAGGTTCCGAAAGCAAGAAAGCTCAAAGAGATCACTTACGATGAAATGCTTGACCTTGCGACTCTCGGGGCAGGTGTGCTTCACAACCGTTCTGTGGAGATGGCGAAGAAATATGGTGTGCCGCTTGTGGTACGTTCAAGTTTGAATAACAGCGAAGGAACTGTGGTAAAGGAGGAAGTTACAGTGGAGAGAATGTTGATCAGCGGTGTTGCGCTGGATACAGATGCAGTGAGAATTGCGGTAATCGGATTAAAGGATGAGCCGGGTGTGGCTTTTAAATTATTTGATACCCTTGCAAAGAAGAATATTAATGTAGATGTTATTCTGCAGTCTATCGGACGTGCAGGCAAGAAGGATATTTCCTTTACTGTAGACGGAAATGACCTGGATGATGCTGTTGCAACTCTGGATGCAAATCAGGCAAGACTTGGATATGCAGAACTGCATTCTGAGAGAAATATTGCGAAGCTTTCCATCGTAGGAGCAGGAATGATGAGCAATCCTGGAGTAGCTGCGAAGATGTTTGAGAGCCTTTACAATGAAGGTGTAAATATCAACATGATCTCCACGTCTGAGATCCGTGTGACAGTTTTGATCAATGAAAAAGATGGTGTGCGTGCGATGAATGCAGTGCATGATGCATTTAATCTGGCCGACTGATTTAGGAGAATTTAATGACACAGAGACGTGAATTAAAAAGATATGCAAAACAGGCAATGTCAGGCAAATATGGAACGCTTATCCTGGCATTTGTTGTGGTGCAGGCGCTGGCGCTGATCAGCAGCATGCTGTCCTCCGCGCTGTTTCCGGGCGAGAAAACACTTGACCTTGTATTGGGATATGCATTTACATTTATTCTGACATTGCTGATTAATGTGATATCGGCAGGATTGAATTATATGTATCTGAATATTGCAAGAGGAAAAGCATATTCACTAAATGATTTGATCTATTTTTATAAACATCACCCGGACAGAGTGATCGTTGCGACTTTTTTCCTGGCAGTGCTTAACTTGCTTACCATGTTGCCATATACCATTTATGGAAACATGAATACACCGGCTGAAGGTGCTTCTCTGGAGACGCAGATTACCTGGATGTATACAAGTATTTTCCTGATGCTTGTGGGAATGATCGTTTATCAGATTTTGTCTATTCCGCTGGAAATGACATATTATATTCTGGCGGACAGACCGGAACTGAAGGGAACAGATGCTCTGAAAGAAAGTATCGAAATGATGCAGGGAAACTTTGGAAGATATCTGATGCTTAAGATAAGTTTTATTCCGCTGATGTTCCTTTCTGTCTTTACATTCTATATTGCGCTTTTGTGGGTACTGCCTTATATGATCATGACAGAAACCATGTTTTATCGTGATCTGACAGGAGAACTCACTGCACAGAAACAGGAAGAGGAACGTAATGCACAGGAATTCGTAAATCCGATGTTTGGCGGAACATTTGGAGAAAATCAACAGAATCAGCAGTTCTGGAGTGTGACAGGTGATTCATCAGTGGCTTCGGATGAGAACAAAGAAGTGCAGAATAATGCAGCAAGTGAGAATACCCAGGATAGTTTGTATGGTTCTGTGGAAAATAATAGAACGACACAGGATAACCCATATGATTCTTCGGAGAGTAAAGAGGTACAGGACAGCCTGCAGAGTCAGACAACTCCGGAAGAGGAAGAAGATAACGAACCAAAACCATGGGATGAATACTTCGATAGCTTGAAATAAAATCATAATATGAAAGACCTTTAACTGACACAATGTAAAAATGTTGATAAAGGTCTTTTTTATTTTTATTAATTTGGTTTTACTGAATTTTCTCATTTATAATGGTGGAAAAAACTTATACGTAAATGGTATAATAGGAATAATTGCTGGTAGTATAAATATATTTGAGAAAGGTTTTTACAATTATGAACACAAATGAAATCAGTGGAAAACGTCAGATGGAGTTTCTGGCGGAGTTTGATTATATCAGAGAGGCAGGAAGTGTAGGAGAGGAAAAAGCAGCAACGATTATTCAGGAAACATTGAATAGTTTTGGTGTGGAGAACCATCTGGAAGAGTTTTGTTTTGAAACTTTTCAGGTAAAAAAGGCGAAGCTTACGATAACGGAACCATATGTAAAAGAATACATCGTAACCGGATATGGAAGATGTGCCAATACAGATGAGAATGGACGGAATGCATCTTTTTTGTATGTGGAGAATGCTGATGAGATCAGCCTTGCAAATGCCAGAGGAAAAATCGTCATGGTAAATGATCCGGTAAGAAAGGAACTGTACCAGAAACTGGTGAAAGCAGGTGTAGCCGGTTTTATCAGTATTGCCGGTTCCCCATTGGACGAGGGCGTAGATTTGACACCGCGTGCATACAGCTTACCGAAGAATCTGCCAGGTGAAGAGAAAAAAACAGCCGGGATAGAAGCGGCAAATTACGATAACAGAATTCCAGGTGTAAGCATTCATTATAAAGATGCTGTCGAATTAGTGACAAGAGGGGCGGCTAAGGCCTGCCTGTCTGTAGAACAGGAGACAGTGGCACGTACATCCCGAAATGTAGTGGCACGAATCAAAGGAACAGATAAAGCAGAGGAGATCCTGACTCTTACTGCACACTATGATTCCGTACCAGAGGGACCTGGTGCTTACGATAATATGTCCGGTGCCGCGATCATCATGGAACTTTGCAGATATTTCAAAGAACACAGACCACGCAGAACAATGGAATTCGTATGGTTTGGCGCAGAAGAGAAAGGTCTGCTGGGAAGTCAGAATTATATCAAAATTCATGAAAATGAACTTTCGGCACATCGTTTTAACATGAATGTAGATCTTGCCGGACAGCTTGTAGGCGGAACTGTGGCAGGTGTCACCGGTGATGCATCTGTCTGCAGTATACTCACATATATGGCTCATGAAATCGGTATCGGAATGTCAACGAAGAACCAGATATGGGGAAGTGATTCCAATACTTTTGCATGGAAAGGCATTCCTGCCATGACTCTGAACAGAGATGGGTTTGGCATGCATACTCGTCACGATACCATTGCACTGCTGTCAGACTGGTCACTGGAGAGAAGTGCAGTTTTGCTCGGTTATATTGCAGACAGACTGGGAAATATTGAAAGCTTTCCGTTTGAACGGAAAGTGCCGGAAGAATTTATTGCACAGCTTAATGAATATTTTGGGTAATTTACTTTTTATACGCTGTTATTCTGTGGGATTTTGACATATGTATGCCAAAATCCCGCACTTGACAAATTACCGCCAGATTGATACCCTATCACAAGAGCGTTTTTTATGCTATGGAAGAAAAACAATGTGGATGCAAGGGTCGATTACACGCATCTGCATTCTGAAAAGCAACAAGAGGAGATAAAAAATTAATGGATATTATTCAGGCAATTACACAGGAACTGAAAGTGGAGAAATGGCAGGTAGAAGCCGCAGTCAAATTAATTGACGAGGGCAACACCATCCCATTTATTTCCCGATACAGAAAAGAAGCAACAGGTTCTCTTAATGATGAGCAGCTTCGTACTCTTTCAGAGAGACTCACTTATTTAAGAAACCTGGAAGATAAGAAGAATCAGGTATTAAAGAGTATTGAAGATCAGGGCAAACTGACAGAAGAACTGAAGAAACAGATCCTGGATGCACAAACACTGGTAGTAGTAGAGGACTTATACAGACCATACCGCCCGAAACGCCGTACACGTGCGACAATCGCAAAGGAAAAAGGTCTGGAGCCATTGGCAGATATTATCCTTCTGCAGATGACAGACAAACCGGTAGAAGAGGAAGCCAAAGCATATATTTCTGAAGAAAAAGGCGTTAAGAATGTAACTGAGGCATTAAACGGAGCGAAAGATATCATTGCAGAGCGTATTTCTGACGAAGCGGATTATCGTATCTATATCCGTAACCTGACCACAAAGAACGGAAGCATTTCTTCTACAGCAAAGGATGCAGATGCACAGTCAGTATACGAGATGTATTATGAATTCGAAGAGCCAATCAAGAAACTGGCAGGACATCGTATCCTAGCATTAAACCGCGGAGAAAAGGAGAAATTTATCACTGTAAAGGTAAATGCTCCGGAAGAAGATATTCTCCGTTACCTGAACAAGAGAATCATTATAAAAGACAACCCAAATACAACATCAATCCTGAAAACTGTAGTAGAGGATAGCTACAAGCGTCTTATCGGACCTGCAATCGAAAGAGAAATCCGCAGCGACCTCACGGATAAGGCAGAAGACGGTGCAATCCATGTATTTGGTAAGAACCTGGAACAGCTTCTGATGCAGCCTCCAATCGCCGGAAAGGTCGTACTTGGATGGGACCCTGCGTTCCGTACAGGATGTAAGCTGGCTGTTGTAGATGCAACAGGCAAAGTTCTGGACACTACAGTTGTTTATCCGACAGCACCGACAACAGAGAAGAAAATCCGTGCTGCCAAGGATACAGTAGAGGGAATGATCGAGAAATACGGCGTTTCTCTTATTTCAGTAGGAAATGGTACTGCGTGTCGTGAATCTGAGCAGGTAATCGTAGATATGCTCAAAGAAATTCCGGAGAAGAAGGTACAGTACGTGATTACAAATGAAGCAGGTGCATCTGTTTACTCTGCAAGTAAACTTGCTACAGAAGAATTCCCGAACTTTGATGTAGGACAGAGAAGTGCGGCTTCTATCGCAAGACGTGTGCAGGATCCGCTTGCTGAACTTGTAAAAATCGATCCGAAATCTATCGGTGTAGGTCAGTATCAGCATGATATGAACCAGAAGAAACTGGATGAAGCATTAAGCGGTGTCGTAGAAGACAGCGTAAATAAAGTCGGTGTTGATTTAAACACGGCATCGGCATCTCTGTTAGAGTATATTTCCGGTATCAGCAAAGCAATCGCCAAGAATATCGTAGCTTACAGAGAAGAGAACGGACAGTTTACAGACAGAAAAGAACTTCTCAAAGTTGCAAAATTAGGACCGAAAGCATTTGAACAGTGCGCAGGTTTCATGCGTATTTCCGGTGGAAAGAATCCGCTGGATGCGACAAGTGTACATCCTGAGAGTTATGAAGCAGCAGCGGCACTCCTTAAGAAACTTGGATATAAACCAAATGATGTTGTGGCAGGAAATCTGCTTGGACTTTCCCTGCAGGTAAGAGATTACAAAAAGATGGCAAACGAACTGGGAATCGGTGAGATCACACTTCGCGACATCGTGAAAGAACTGGAAAAACCGGCACGTGACCCGCGTGATGATATGCCGAAGCCGATCCTTCGCTCCGATGTACTGGAGATGAAAGACTTAAAAGAAGGAATGGTTCTCAAAGGAACAGTCCGTAATGTTATTGATTTTGGTGCATTCGTAGATATCGGAGTTCACCAGGACGGTCTGGTACACATTTCTGAGATGACAGAGAGATTTATCAAACATCCTCTCGAAGCGGTGAGTGTAGGGGATATCGTAGATGTAAGAGTGATCGGAGTTGATATGAAGAAAAAACGTATCAGCTTATCCATGAAAGGATTAAATAAATAACATCAATAAAATAGGGATTGCCACTGCAGACCAGATATCTGCAGGAGTGATCCCTGTCTTTTGGGGTACTGCTGTCTGCAGTAACAGTTATTCAGTTTCCCGATGTGAGGTGAGATGTTCTTCAAGACTGCGGGCAGCGATGCTCTGCGGTCTTTTTACGTTGCGGATCAGACAGATTTTTCGCTCCGGAAGAGGTTCCTCGATAGGAATCTGCACGATTTTGCCCCTCGCGATATGCTCAGCGGCAAGTTCTTCCGGAAAGAATCCGATTCCCAGGTTATGCTGTACCATAGGAAAAATCTGGTCTGTTGTTGCCACTTCCATATCCGGCGAGAAGGGAAGATTATGGCGCATGAAGTACTGCGTATATAATTCCCTTGTACTGGTGCCCGGTGCGATTCCGATCAGGGGGATATCCTGCAAGTCCTGCAGACGGTGTTTTCTGGAGGCAATTTCTGCATATTCCTCTCCGCCGATAAGAATCTCCCGGAAAGAATACAGAGGAACTCTCTGGAGAGGCTTCTTCAGCGCAACAGGAGTAGTGACTACTGCGAAGTCTACCAGTCCGTTTTCCAGAGCCTGGACTGCCTGCGGTGTGGAATGATTGGAAATTCTAAGCTTCACATGTGGATAATGATGGTGAAAAACTTCCAGTTCATTCAGCAGAAACAGGCGCAGTGCGATTTCGCTGGCTCCGATATTGACAAGTCCACTCTCCAGCCCTTTGTCCTTGAGAAGTTCATTTTCACCGGATACAAGCTGTTCTATTGCAATAGAAACGTGTTCAAAAAGACGCTCGCCCTCAATTGTCAGCTGTACTCCACGATTAGAACGGATAAAAAGTTTGCATCCCAGGTCGTTCTCAAGGATATTCATACAGCGGGTGATGTTGGGCTGATTATTTCCCATAACGTCGGCTGCTTTGGAAAAGCTCTTGTACTGAGCTACATAATAAAAAATACGATAATAATCAAGAATCATAATACAGTCGGCTCCTTATGCTATATAAAAATAGAATATCTGATATAGAAAAATAACGTTTGTATATCAATGTGTGAATCAGTATAATACGACTGGGTCAAAAAATCAATATAAAAGTCCTGACAATAGGACGAAGACCGTTACTGAGAACGAAGTGAACAGTAACCGGAGACCAAAAGGAAAGGGAGATTACCGAATATGACAACAGCAAATAAGACAATTAAGATTAATGACGTAGAGGCGGCAAAAAAACTGGTCTGTGCGGCAGTCAGATGTCCATTTGATATTGACATTGTATCTAAAGGAAAAATTTTTATTGATGCCAAATCTATTCTCGGAGTATTAAGCCTTGGTGTGGAAGAACCTCTGGAACTTAAATATGATGGCTATGATGAGGATTTTGAATCAGTGATCGCAGGTCTGGCATGTTAAGATTAAAGAAAGGAATCCGCAGGTGCAGATGACATCTACAAATCTTCTATATATTTATGTGATTATCATTAATGTAGTTACATTTTTTATCTATGGCTTGGATAAAAGCAAGGCAAAAGCCGGACAGTGGCGCATACCGGAAGCGCAGCTGATATTTCTGGCGGTGATCGGAGGATCGGTGGGAGCTCTGGCCGGTATGAAGGTATTTCATCATAAAACAAGAAAGCCGAAATTTAAGACAGGAGTTCCGGTAATACTGATTATTCAACTTATTATTTATTTTTGGTTTTCGGGAAATGAGGGGATTATTCTGCACTTATAGCAATCCTCATAAATAATGCATATTGATTTTAGCTCATCAGAGCGTGAAATCCTGTGTCAGTAAAGCGGATATATTGTCCGCTTTCTTTTTTGTCCGGATTATGACATTGCTATAGGCGGATAAAATTGATTGTTACAGAGAATGAGGTATGTTATGCTACTCTTATATAAGAATTGCGGGGGCTGCAAAGCAGTGAAGTAATTCGTAGATATCAAGTCAGGGGAAAGATGTCTTTTAACCCTGATATCATATGAAAAGATGTCTGTTAAGTGAAAGAAGGGCAAAAAATAATACATGACAGAAATATAAAAAATATAAGAGAGCAGGTGAAAAATATTGGAACAGGAAATTCAGGAGGCAAAAAGTTTATATTACAGCTATAAACAGTATTTTTCAGACTATCTTCCGGATTTGACGAAACTGGGGCTGAAAGTAGTAATGGCATTGCTGGTATTTGTGGGCGGGCGCAAAGTGATCCAGTGGTTTGTTTCTTTCATAAAGAAGTCCATGGAGCGTGCGTCTGTAGACAAAGGTGTGATCCAGTTTACAGGGTCGCTGTTGAGAATTGTACTTTATATTTTGCTGGTATTTAGCATTGCCACTCATTTTGGTGTAAAGGAATCCTCTATTGCGGCACTGCTTGGTACTGCAGGTGTAACGGTAGGTCTTGCATTGCAGGGCGGTCTTGCAAATATCGCAGGCGGGATCATGCTTCTGATCTTCAAACCATTTCAGGTTGGGGATTATATCATTATCGCACAGCAGAATGAGTGTGAAGGAACTGTATACAAAATAGAAATCTGTTATACAACTCTGATTTCCATAGATAACAAACACATTGTAATTCCAAATGGAACGCTGTCCGGCAGCATTATTACAAACGTAACTGCCAGAGATCTTCGTAAGCTGGAGATCAAAGTAGGAATTTCTTATGATTCAGACATTAAGAAAGCAAAAGTAATCCTGGAAGAAATCCTTCATAATGATGAAGATACGAAAGACGACCAGGGAATGGTGGTGTTTGTAGATGAGCTTGGAGAGAGCGCAGTGGTCATGGGCCTGCGTGTGTGGGTGGCTACGGAGAAATACTGGCCTGCCAGGTGGCGGCTTAATGAACTGATCAAAGAAGCATTCGATGCAAACGGAATTGAAATCCCGTACAATCAGCTACAGGTTCATGTGAAGAAACAGATCTGATAATAGCCAAATAATACCAAACAAGAATAAATAATCCTTAATTCATAGTGATTTATACCAATTTCATTGTCAAATATTGGTATAATACCACCAAAATAATATAAAATACGACAAAATAATTGACAATACGACAACAAATTGCTATACTGGAGTCAAGTTAAACAACAAAGTGTTTTTATGAAGATGCAAAGGCGCATGTAAGTAAATGGATTGCTGCACGATTTTTATACATTGCAAAGATGCAAAAATATAAAAACACTTTTTTTGTACCCCAAATTAACTTCGTGATTGTAACTAAGTAACAATGTACAGAAAGAAAAGGAGAGAAAACTATGAAAATGTACAAAAAAGTTATGGCAGCAGCTCTTGCAGGAGTAATGACAGTTTCCATGTCCGCTACAGCATTTGCAGCAGATGATGACGGCTATATTCTCAAAGCCACAAATGAAGATTCCAAATCATCCGACAATGATCTGGTGATCGCAATCGAAGGAAGCGTAAGCTCCATGGACCCGGCAAACATTCCGGATACAAACGCAATCTCCGCTACACGTGGTGTATACGAGACACTGGTTTCTTTTGATGAGAACCAGGAATTAACAGGCAAACTTGCTGAATCATGGGAAGTTTCCGATGACTCTCTTACTTATACTTTCAAACTTCGTCAGGGTGTTAAATTCCAGGACGGAACAGAATTCAATGCAGCAGCAGTTAAAGCAAACTACGATCGTGTAGTTAACAAAGACAACAACCTTCGTCAGAGAAGAACATTTATCGTAACTAACGAAGACGGATCTGAAACACCTCGTGTAGACAGCATTGAAACACCGGATGATTACACACTGGTTATCAAACTGACACAGGCATGGGCACCATTTATCAACCGTATGACACAGTTCTGTATCATCAGCCCAGCAGCTCTTGAAGAGTATGGCAATGATATCATGAACCATCCATGCGGAACCGGTCCATATGTATGTACAGAATGGGAAGAAGGCGACCACACAAGCTTCGAGCGTAATGATGATTACTGGGGAGACAAACCGGGCGTTGACACTGTAACAATCAAAGAAGTTCCGGAAGCAGGTGCACGTACAGCTATGCTTCAGACTGGTGAAGCAGATTTCATCTATCCTACACCATCTGACCAGATTGAAGCAATCAAAGGAACAGACGATGTAAACATCCTTACAACAGACTCCAACATCATGAGATATGTAACTCTGAACATGGATCTGGAACAGCTTTCTGATGTAAAAGTACGTCAGGCTATGAACTATGCAATCGACAAAGATGCATACATCCAGTTAATGTATTCCGGATACGGAAAACCGGCTACATCCGTAGTTCCATCTATCATCGGTGGATATGAAGAACAGGAAGCTTACACATATGATGTAGACAAAGCAAAAGAACTTATGAAAGAAGCCGGATACGAAGACGGATTCAAACTTACTCTGTGGGGCGATAACACAACACAGGAAATCAAAGGTATGACATTTATTTCCCAGCAGCTTGCTCAGATCGGTATCGAAGTTGACGTTCAGCCAATGGAGCCTGCAACTGTAAGTGACAAGATTTATGTTGACAAAGAAGATGCTGAGATCAATATGTGGTATGTAAACTGGTCTGCATCTGACTTCACAATGGATGGTTCTTTACGTTCCCTGCTTTACAGCACAATGTGCCCTCCGACAAGTGCAAACACAGCATACTTCAATGACGCTGATTTTGATAAAGATATGGACGAAGGTCTTGCAACAGCTAACGAGGAAGAGCAGGCTAAATACTATGGTGATGCTCAGAAGATTGCATGGGAAGCATGCCCATGGTTATTCCTTGGCAATGACCAGATCATCTATTCTACAAAATCTTATCTGTCTGGCGTATATGTATCTCCGGACGGAGCATTTAACTTCGCAAATGCAACTTTAGCACAGTAAGTAATGGGGTTGAGAACAGGCTGCGAAGAACATAAATCTGGCTGCCTGATCTGAAATTGCAGCAATTCCATAAAATACTGCCGATACGGCAGTGTGAATACAAGACAAAGATGTTCGAACCGGAGAACTGCCATAAGATTTACTATGGCAGTTCTCTGACTATGAAGCATCAAATATAAACAACAGGTAAGAAAATAATAAGGAGGAAAAATATGGGACGTTATTTAGGTAAACGTTTGGCAAGTACGATCCCGCTGCTTCTGGTTATCTCATTTGTAGTATTTATGTTTATCCATATGATTCCCGGTGATCCGGCAAGACTGGTAGCCGGTCAGGATGCAACAAAGGAAGATGTGGCAGTTGTACGTGAACAGCTGGGACTGGATGAGCCATTACTTGTACAGTATGGTAAATATATGAAAGGTCTTTTTACAGGAGATCTGGGAAGCTCTATCAAAAACGGTAAAACCGTAGTAGAGACAATCGCACCAAGACTGAAACCAACTATCATGCTGACATTCTCATCCATGATATGGGCTGCAATCATCGGTATTGCAATCGGTATCATCGCTGCCGTATTTCATGGCAGAATTCTTGATTATGTAGGTATGATCATAGCAATCGCAGGTATATCTGTTCCAAGCTTCTGGTTAGGTCTGGAATTGATTCAGCTTTTTTCAGTAAGCCTGGGATGGCTTCCAACCAGTGGACTGGAAACCTGGAAGAGCTATATTCTTCCATCACTTACAATGGGAGCAGGAATCATGGCCGTACTTGCCAGATTCTCCAGATCTTCCATGCTTGAGACCATGCGTGAGGACTATGTGCGTACCGCACGTGCCAAAGGTCTTTCTGAATCACTGGTTGTTATGCGTCATGCATTTAAGAATTCTCTGATCGAGATCGTAACAGTAGCCGGACTTCAGATCGGTGGTCTCCTTTCCGGATCTGTTATGGCAGAGACGGTATTTTCCATCCCCGGACTTGGACGTCTTCTGGTAGACTCCATCCAGATGAGAGATTACAAAGTTGTTCAGGCATTACTTCTGTTCTTTGCTACAGAATATATCCTGATCAACCTGATCGTAGATGTTCTTTATGGCGTGATTAACCCAAGAGTACGTTATGAATAGAGGAGGAGAGAAGATGGCAGATAAGAACACAACATCAAACATTAACCTTGCTGCTGCCGAAGAACTCCCTAAGGCACAGAGCAAGTTCAAAGAATTTGTCAAGAAATTCATGAAGAGAAAAACAGCAGTGATTTCTCTGGCATTTATAGTTTTTATTATCTTAATGGCAATCATCGGACCGTATGTAGTTCCGTATGATCCGCAGGCACCGGATTACACAGCTATGATGCAGGGGCCAAGCGCAGCCCACATCTGGGGAACCAATGAATACGGACAGGATGTTTTCTCCCGTCTGATGGTTGGTACCAGACTTTCTCTTACATGCGCGCTGACAGCGACGATCATCGGTACGGCTATCGGTGTTGTTCTCGGACTGATCGCAGGTTTCTACGGCGGAATTATCGATTCCCTGATTATGAGATGCTGTGACGTACTTTTCGCTTTTCCTGATATCCTGCTGGCTATCGCAGTCGTTGCCATCATCGGACAGGGAATGGTAAATGTTATGATCGCGGTTGCGGTATTTACAGTGCCGTCCTTCGCACGAATCATACGAAGCGCGACGATTTCCGTAAAGCAGGCTCCTTATGTAGAGGTTGCCCGTTCCCTGGGATGCTCAAACACAAGAATCCTGTTTGTACATATTTTCCCTGGTACGATTCAGTCCATGATCGTTAACTTTACCATGCGTGTAGGTACTGCGATCCTTGCTGCATCATCCTTAAGCTTCCTGGGATTCGGTGCAAACGTTACAGAGCCTGACTGGGGTTCCATGCTTTCCACAGGACGTAACTATCTGAACACAGCTCCTCACATGGTACTGTTCCCTGGTATTCTGATCTTCCTTACAGTTCTGGCATTCAACCTGCTGGGCGACGGTCTCAGAGATACCCTGGATCCAAAGATGAACTAGGAGGAAGAAACCATGGCAGAAAAATTATTAGAAGTAAAGAACCTCCGTACGGAGTTTAAAAGAGATAAAACATGGGTGACAGCAGTTAATAATGTAAGCTTCTCCATTCAGCCGGGTGAAATTCTTGGTCTGGTAGGAGAGTCCGGATGCGGTAAATCCGTAACTTCCCTCTCCATTATGAAACTTCTGGCACGAAACAGTAAGATTTCCAACGGTGAGATCCTGCTTAATGGCAAGGATCTTCTCAAAGAAGATAAAAAAGGCATGAGAAAGATCAGAGGACGTGAAGTTGCCATGATCTTTCAGGAGCCGATGAACTCTCTGAACCCATGTATGAGAATTGAGAAACAGTTGACAGAAGCAATCCTGCTCCATAACAATTTCTCAAAAGAAGAAGCGCACAACAGAGCATTCGAAGTACTGAAATCAGTAGGTATCCCTGAACCGGATATGACATTAAAGAGTTATCCGCACCAGCTTTCAGGCGGTATGTGTCAGCGTGTTATGATTGCTATGGCAATGTCCTGTGAGCCGGAGCTTCTCATCGCGGACGAGCCGACTACAGCCCTTGACGTTACCATTCAGGCTCAGATTCTCGAACTGATGGAGGACATCAGGGCAAAGAAGAATACAGGTATTCTGATGATCACACATGACCTTGGTGTTGTCGCTGAAATGTGTTCCAGAGTTGTTGTTATGTATGCCGGCCGAATCGTAGAAGAAGCGCCTGTGCAGGAACTTTTTGCAGATCCGAAACATCCATATACACAGGGGCTGATCGGTTCTGTACCGAAACTTGGAAGTGGTGTGGAATCTCTTCCGTCCATCCCGGGAAGCGTACCGGATCTGTCCGTAATGCCGAAAGGATGTAAGTTTGCACCGAGATGTAAATATGCAATGGATATCTGTCATCAGCAGGAACCGGAGCTTGCAGATATCAACGAAGCAGGTACCAGAAAATGCAGATGCCATCTGCTCAACAAAACCGGAAAGGAGGCGTAACCTGTGAGCGAGCCGTTATTATCAGTAAAGAATATGAAGAAAACATTCCAGGCAAACGGAGGAATGTTCAGCAAGAAGAAATTTGTCCATGCGGTAAATGACGTATCTTTTGATATTTATCCGGGTGAAACTTTTTCGCTGGTAGGCGAGTCCGGCTGTGGTAAATCCACGACAGGTAAACTGATCGATCATCTGATCACACCTGACTCCGGTGAAATCTGGTTTGAGGGAAAAGAAATCTCCAAACTTTCAGAGAAAGAAATGCGCCCGTTACGTTCAGATATCCAGATGGTTTTCCAGGATCCATACGGTTCCCTGAATCCGAGAATGAAAGTTCAGGATCTCATCGGTGAGCCACTTCTGATTCACACAAATATGAGTGCAGGAGAGCGCCTTAAGAAAGTACATGAACTTCTCGGCACTGTAGGATTAAGCCCGTCTCATGGAGAACGTTACCCACATGAATTTTCCGGTGGTCAGCGTCAGCGTATCGGAATTGCCAGAGCACTGACTGTACAGCCAAAGCTTATCATCGCAGATGAGCCGGTATCAGCGCTGGATGTTTCTATCCAGGCGCAGGTATTAAATCTTCTGCAGCAGTTACAGAAAGACTTTAATCTTACCTATCTGTTCATTTCCCATGACCTGAGTGTCGTTGAGATGATTTCAGACAGGATTGGTGTTATGTATCTGGGTACGATCGTAGAGACAGCTCCGAAGAAAGAACTGTATGCAAACCCGAGACATCCATATACAAGAGCACTTCTCTCCGCAGTTCCGATCCCGGATCCAGAAGTGAAGAAAGAGCGTATTACCTTAAAAGGTGATCTTCCAAGTCCGAGTAATCCGCCAAGTGGATGCCTGTTCCATACACGTTGCCCACATTGTACAGAAAAATGTAAGACACAGGTGCCGACACCTGTTGAAATTGCACCGGGTCATATTGTAAAATGTCATTATCCGGAACTTACAGAATAGGAATTCCGAAATAACAATATTACACCTGAAGATGAACAGTGAAGAAAACAGGATTCACTGAGAGATACAGGTCATTATGAATGGATGAGGAAAGAGGGGCTATGTTTACTGAGGAAAGACAAAGCGCAATAGAGAAATGCCTTCGTGAAAACGGAAAAGTCAAGGTTAAGGAATTGAGTGAAATCTTTCAGGTCACAGAAGACTGTATCCGAAAAGATCTTAAGATTCTTGAAAACGCCGGTAAGTTAAAGAGAACCTACGGCCCTGTGACCTTGCGGAGCATGGCGCCGATCATGTTGGCCCGGGAGCCGTGGCAGTGGATGATCTCATAGCCGCCCTCCCGGATATAGGCCGCCAGCGTCCGCCGGGTGCGGAAGACGTTGTTGCCCTCATAGATCATCGTGGGAATGCCCATCTGGCGGGCTTCCTCGGCAAAGGGGCCGTCCCGGAAGCACACCAGCTGGGCGGTGATGGTCTGATTCAGATGCTGCAGCAGGCTCAGCACGTGGGTCTTGGCGCCGCCGGAGTCGCCGCCGCTGATGAGATGGATGACTTTCATGGAATGCCTTTCTTTCCGCTTTTCGCAAATGGGGGTTGTGAAATCGTAAAAAATATTATACAATATGAACCAGTTATTGTCCAGCCGACAAACGCCAAATACAGGCGCATCTGCGCCGTTTACGGAGGAGACCATGGAAGAAAAAGCAAAGCGCATCGGAAAGTTCAACATCATCGACATCATCGCCGTGATCCTGATCCTGGCAGTGGTGGCTTTCGGCGCCTGGAAGCTGTTGGGCAGCAGCGGCGGAGGAACAGACGGAGAGACCGGCATGGTGAAGGTGACCTACGTGGTCAAGTGCGAGGGCGTGCCCGCGGAGCTTACGGAGCTTGAACTCCATGCTGTAACTTTTACGTTCTCTTG
>ERZ791932.534-NODE-534-length-19326-cov-4.626693_pt1 | contig 19326 bp, 23 predicted proteins | sample MGYA00510126_ERZ791932 | MGnify/ENA primary metagenome ERZ791932 (study PRJEB30046, sample SAMN00993244) | human gut metagenome | study: EMG produced TPA metagenomics assembly of the A metagenome-wide association study of gut microbiota in type 2... | reverse complement strand
GATCAGCCTCCAATAGCGCTCGCTGCGCCTCGGCCAAGACATCTATACTTTGATATGTGTCTGCGTCTCCTCATCCACCACAGCAAAGCCGTTTTCCGATGTGGTCAGGAACGACTGGACCGTGATGGTGTCCCGGGCCGGGTCCGTCAGGGTGAATCCACGAGAGGAGAGCACCAGCACCATGGCGTCATCCGGCAGGCCGGACGCCGCATCCACAGACGTATCGATCAGAGGGAAGAACAGATAGGGGATGTTCTGGTAATACCGGCTGGTGTCGGCGATCAGGCCGTCCGCCACGTTCATGCCGTAGGCGGCGCAGAGAGCGTTGCAGTTGGGCAGATCCAGAAGCGCCCCGGCCATGTTGTAGATCACCTGTCCGCCCTCCTCCAGGTACGTCAGGATCATCTCCAGCTCGTCATCCGCCAGATCCTCGGTGGGGGCGTTGAGGATCAGCAGGGAGCAGTCCTCGGGAATACCGCCGTCTGTGAGCAGATTTACGGAATCCACAGACATGTGGACCCGGTCGAACCGCTCCTCCACGCCGGCGGGCAGGGCGGTCTCGCCGTGCCCGGTGGTCACATAGACCGTCCGCGTCACGCCGGACACCACACTGTCGATGGCGGAGGTCAAAAGCCCCTCTCCGTCAAAATCCGTTTCCTGCTGTGTGCCGTACATGTAATACATCATTATATCATAGCCGATGATGTCGCTGATGTCAAAGGATTCCTGCCGGCCGGTGGCCGCACAGGTGACCACCACGGTGTCTGCGTCCACGCCATACTGGGTCAGGACGGAGGGATAGACGATGGGGTCTACGTATTCCAGAGACAGGCGGTCGCTGAGCTCTGCGTATGTGTCCAGAAAGCGGACGATCCGGCTGTCCAGATGATCCGGATCGGCCAGGACATGGATCTCCACATCCTGCTCCATGGCCGCCAGATAGTCCCGGGAGGTGTCGGTGATGTCATAGATCCCGCTGCCGCTCAGGTCGAACTGGGACCAGCTCTCCGGCAGCTGGGCGGCGATCAGGTTGAACACCAGCACCGCCGCCACGGCCAGGGCCGTCAGCCCGGCGGAAAACGCGCCCCTGCGGGAGGAGTGGCGGCCTGCGGCCTCCCGCAGGCTGTGCTTCCAGTTGTGATGCTTCATCTCTGCACACCCCCCTCAATTCCAGCGCCGCCGCTGGATCACCTGCACGGTGAGAAAGACCAGCAGCGCGCTCATGGACAGGTACAGCAGGATGCCCGGCACGTCAAAGACATGGTCCAGCGCAAAGGCGTTGAAGACAGAGAGCAGAGAGAACCTGCCCAGCAGGTCCGGCAGCAGGCCGGCAAAGGCGCCGGAGTCCCGCAGATAGAACGCGGTGAGCACAGCGGCTCCCAGCACCAGGACGGCGGCTGTGACCTTCCAGTTGTTGGACAGGGCATTCACCAGGAAGCACACCAGAGCCAGCAGGATGGCCAGCCCCAGCAGCGACCCGCCGGCGGTAGAGGGCAGGAAGTCCACCAGCCCGTCCCACAGGTACAGCAGGAGCAGCAGGCCGAAGGAGCCCACGGCGGCAATGATCTGGCTCTCTGTCAGGGAGGAGACCAGCATGCCCACGGCGATCTCCACTGCACCCAGCAGGAAAAAGGCCAGGATGGAGCAGTAGTCTGCCAGCAGGAAGGCCGACCCGTTCAGGGCGATGATCAGGGGGCACAGGCAGGCGATGGCCACCGGAACGGCGAATACGGTCAGCATGGCGAAATATTTGCCCAGCACCACTGCGGTGATGGGGACCGGTGCCGTCAGCAGCAGCTGGTCCGTCTTGGAGTGGCGCTCGTCTGCCAGGGAGCGCATGGTGAGGACGGGGATCACCACCATAAACACCACCAGCACCGAGTTCAGGGAGACGGAAAAGTAGGGATATCCGGAAAACAGGTTGTTGACGAAAAAGTAGATGCCGATGAAAAAGGTCAGCACCGCCACAAAGACCCAGCCGGTCATGGAATTGAAATAGGAGCTGACCTCCCGCTTGTAAATGGCCTTCATTTCCGGACACCTGCCTTCTCTTCCGTGCGCTGGAACAGTGCCGCCGCCTGGGCGGCGACCTCGTCGTCGTCATCCGTCAGGTCCAGAAAGACCTCCTCCAGGGAGGCCATCCGGGGCCGCAGCTCCACCAGGGGGCACCGGGCTTCCGCAAAGGCAAAGAACAGGGCCTCCCGCACATCTCCCTCCGTGCGGACGGAGAAGCGGGCGGAGTCTGCGGTCTGCCCCAGCAGCGTGCAGGACACGACGCCCTGAACGCTGCGGAGCAGCGGCTCCGTCTGTTCCGGCGCGGCCTTGGCCGTAAGCTCCAGAGAACCGCCGGCAGAGAGCCGCTCCTCCAGCTCATCCGGTGTGTCGCACACCACGAACCGCCCCTTGCGGATGATGAGCACCCGGTCGCACACTGCCCGGATCTCCGAGAGGATGTGGGAGCTGATGATCACCGTGTGGCCTCTGGACAGATGGCGGATCAGTTCCCGGATCTCCACCACCTGCTTGGGGTCCAGCCCCACGGTGGGTTCATCCAGGATGATGATCTTCGGAAAGCCCAGAATGGCCTGGGCCAGGCCCACCCGCTGGCGGTAGCCCTTGGAGAGCGCGGAGATGCAGCGGTGGCGCACGCCGGTGAGCCTGGTCTGTTCCACCACCTCCGCGATCTGGCGTTCCAGCGCCCCGCCCCGCAGCCCCTTGGCCTCGCCCACGAACCGCAGGTATTCCACCGGGGTCTCGTTCAGATAAAGGGGTGGCTGCTCCGGCAGGTAGCCGATGAGCCGCTTGGCCGCGCCGGGCTCCTCGAAAATGTCGTGCCCGTCGATGCGCACACGCCCGCTTGTGGCGGACAGGCAGCCAGTTATGATGTTCATGGTGGTGGACTTTCCTGCGCCGTTTGGCCCCAGGAAGCCGTAGACATGCCCCTCCTCGATTTCAAAGGAGAGATCGTCCACCGCCAGGAAATCTCCATAACACTTTGTCAGGTGTTCCACTGTGATCATGGTTGACCTCCTCGATTCCATTTGAGTGCATGGCACCTGAGGTCATTATAAAGAGGAATGCTGAAACGACGCTGAAAGCCCGGTTCCCCGGAGGACAAAAAGGGGGTGCGGCCCAGCAGGGCCGCACCCTCGCGCGGTCGTTCGGAGCGCCGCTCCGGTCAGTCATTGGGGAAAGCGGCGCGGTAGACGGCCTCCTGCTCCGGCAGGTGGGTGACATATCCCACCGGAATCCGGTTCCCGGTGGCCTCGATGATCCTCCGCGCGCCGTCTGGGCCGAAGGCGCCGCACAGCTCGATGCAGCCGACGCCCTGCTCCAGCAGCTCCCGCGCGGCCGCACAGGCGTCCTCCAGGGTGGAGACGCCGCGCATCTGCGCCGCTCCGCCGTGTATGGCCGCCCGGTCGGTCTCCGGGCAAAAGTCCCCCAGGATCAAAAATGCAAATTTCATACACATGCCTCCTGTATCTCTGATTTCATTCTCTGATTTCCGGACGCGGCTTACTCCGGCGCCGCTACTCCTGTTGGCAGGGCAGCTCCGCCCGGAAGCGGTTAAAGCCTCCGGCACACGTTACGTCAATGGTTCCGTGGTGCTGGGCCACAATGCCCTCGGCAATGGACAGCCCCAGGCCGAAGCTGCCATTCCGGCTCCGGGCCGGATCAGCGCGGTAAAAGCGCTGGAAGATCTGGCGGCGGGCCTCCGGCGGGATCGGTTCCCCCTGGTTGGCCACCGTCAGCGCACAGTGATTCCGCCCCCTCCGGTGGAGAGTTACCTGGGTCTCGCCGCCGGGGCTGGAGTACTTTTGTGCGTTGTCCAGCAGAATCTCCAGCACCCGCCGCAGCGCTTCCTCATCGCCGCTGACGGTGATCCCCTCGTCCACCTGGGAGATCAGGGTGAGGCCCTGCTCAAAGAACAGCGGCTCAAAGGGCAGGAGGCTCCGGGCGGTCAGACCGCTGAGATCCACCGGCCGGAGCACGAGGTGGGATTCGGCGCTGTCCGTGCGGGCCAGCTCCAGCATCTGCTCGATCAGGGCGCGCATCTGCCGGGACATGGTGAGGATGCTGCTGGAAAAAGTGCTCCGCCTGGCCTCGTCCGCCTCGTCCTGGAGCAGCTCCGCGTTGGTCATGATGACGGTCAGCGGGGTTTTCAACTCGTGGGAGGCGGCCGCGACGAACTGCCGCTGCTGCTGCCAGGCCCGCTCCACCGGGCGCACCGCCCACTTGGAGAGCAAAACGCTGACCCATAGGAAGGCCAGGAAGCTCAGACCGCCGATCAGGAGGCAGGTTCTGCGCAGTCCGTCCAGCGTGGCCCGCTCACTGGAGATGTCCGCGAACACCAGGAAGCGGCTCATGGGTGCGTCGGAGCGGTAATAGCGCAGGTTATACTCCTCCAGCACCCCCAGGCGGCGGGGGGAGGCCGCGGCGGCCTGGGCCAGGCCGCCCAGAAAGGCGTCGTCGGACAGGTCGTAGTAGCCGCCGCTGGCGTCCAGCAGCTCGCCGTGGGGGCCGAGCTGCAGCGTGAAGAAGGGCAGGCGCACGTCCTCCCCCAGCTCGCCCGGCGCGTTCATTTGAAAGGGCTGGCTGGCGATGCGCTCCATCATACGGATGCTCTCGGTCTCCAGATTGGCGCTGGTGAAGTAGAACACCAGGCCCAGTATGGCGCTGAGCAGGATGGTGGCGATGCCCATGTTGATGACAATGAACTTCAGGCGCAGCCGCTTAATCATCGCCGCTCACCTCCAGGTGGTAGCCCAGCCGGCGGATGGACTCAATGCGGATGTTGGAGCCGATGCTGGCGAGCTTTTTCCGCAGAAAGCAGACGTAGACCTCCACATGGTTTTCCACCGCGTCGGAGTCGTACCCCCATACCCGCTCCAGCAGGGCCGCCTTGGACAAATTGCGCTCGCCCGCCTGGAGGAGCAGCCGCATGATGTCGAACTCCCTGGCGGACAGCCGGATGCTGTCCGCCCCGCAGGAGAGGGCGGCGGTGGACAGATCCAGAGATGTATTGCCCAGGGTGAGCTGATTGACCTGGGCGCCCTGCCGGCGCAGCAGGGCGTTGACGCAGGCCAGCAGCTCCCGGGTGTCAAAAGGCTTGGTGAGGTAGTAGTCGGCCCCCGCGTTCAGACCGGTGATGCGGTCCTCCAGGCCGGAGCGGGCGGTGAGCATCAGAATGGGGGTGCCCAGATGCCTGGCGCGTACCTGCCGGGCCACGGTGTAGCCGTCCAGGCCGGGCATCATCACGTCCAGAATCAGCAGGTCGTAGACGCCCAGCTCCGCGTATTCCGCCCCAGTCTCCCCGTCATAGACGGCCTCCGCCTCAAAGCCCTTCCGCCGCAGCACCTCGGCGATGGAGTCGGCCAGTAGCTGTTCGTCCTCTATAATCAAAATTTTCAACGCTGTCCCTCCTGCGTTTGTCCCACGTGTCTTTTTGATCATAATACAGAACGAAGCTGAAAGGAAGCTGAAAACCAGCGGATCTTTCGCGGCGTCCCCTGCCTGATGGCTGATAGAGATGGGAGGAGATATTCTTAGAAAAATGGAGCCGGATACCGATGGTACGGCATCCGGCTCCACTATTGAAGCAGTAGTTAGCGAAAATGTTCTATGATAAAAAGAAAACGGAGAAAAACATCGAAAAAACAACGATAAAAATACAATAAATCGAATGGTGGAGCATGGCGGTCGGGAGATTTTGTCGAAAGGTGCTATGAGCACCACACCGCATACTTCTGAGGTGAAAATCATGTTATCCACTATTATTCCCCTCAAAGACCTTATCGCAAATTGAGAAAATTAAGAGAAAAGAGAACTATTTGTCTGAAAGCGCATATGCGAGATTGACGCTGCTCCGGGGAACAATCCGGCCAAACAACTTTATCATTGAAAAGGTCACGATCCAGTTGAAAGGGTCGTGCCCTTTTTTTGCGCCCAAACGACAGGAGGCAGAACATGAACTTCGATTATTACTATGGCGACGAGAGCAATCAATTTGCTTTCTACCGTATTCCCCGGCAGCTCATTACCGGGGAGGCGTTCAAAAAGTTGTCCACAGACGCAAAACTCTTGTACGGCCTCCTGCTGGACCGCATGGGCCTGTCCGCCAAAAACGGCTGGTATGACGATATGGGGCGTGTGTTCATCTACTACACCCTGGACGAGATACAAGAGGACCTGAACTGCGGCCATGAAAAGGCGGTCCGGCTCCTGGCAGAGCTGGACACCGGCAAGAAAGGCTTCGGCCTCATTGAGCGGGTCAAGCAGGGGCAGGGCCGCCCCACTAAGATCTATGTCAAACGCTTCACCACCCGCACCATACCGCCGCAACCCCCTGCGCCGCAAGACATTCCCAGACTTCCGATTTTCGGAAGTCAAGACTTCGGAAAAGCAGAAGTCAAGAGTTCCGAAAAACAGAAGTCAAGACTTCCGGTTATCGGAAGTGCAGACTTCCGAAAATCGGACACAAGTTATATTGAATCTAATCAGACTGATCTCAGTCAGCTTTATCCATCTATCCATCCATCTGCCACAGTCCCGGAGAGCAGATGGATAGATCGAAGCGAGTGCCGGAGAGAAGTGCAAGAAGCAATCGAATTTCCCCTTCTCTGCCAGCAGTTTGGTTATGAGGACGTGGAAAGCGTGACAGAGCTGATCGTGGACACGCTATGCAGCACCCGGCCTACCTTTCGCATTGGAGGGGCGGAAATGCCGGCCGAGCAGGTAAAAGGGCGGCTGCAAATGTTGGACAATGGCCATTTGGAATATGTGTTTGACTGCATGAGACGCAACACAACAGAAATACGTAATATCCGCGCCTATCTGTTGACCGCCCTATATAACGCGCCAGTCACAATGAGCCCCTATTATCAGGCGGCAGTCCAGCATGACTTTTCCTATCCACAGTGGGAATGAACAGGAGGAGTAGTCCCTATGAGCCGTTATAAAACAAAAGACTACTCCAACCGCCGGGAATACCTGGACTGGCTGGCGGAGAGGTACGGCGTGGACAGGGCCGATGTGGTGCTGCTGGCCTCGATCCTGGGGACCGACCAGGACTTTGACGGCCTCCCGTCCACACTGGCCGACCTGCCCGCCGCCAAGCACACCCAGGGGGCGGTTTTCCCCACGGATCGTCCCAAACGAGCAAAACTCCCCTCAAATTGAGGGAAGTTTTCAATAAAACGCCACGACATAAAGGAGGAAAACGACTATGGCAGACCCCAAGAAAAACCCTTTGATCGGAGCGTTCCGCGCCCCGGTCCCCGGCGCGCCGCCGGGCACACCCGCGCCTCCAGAGGCGGGAAAACCGCCTGCCGCTGGAGCCGCCAAGCCTATCGACGAGAAGAAAGGACAGGAGGCCCCCAAGGCCCCTGCGGGCACTACTCCCAAGCCCACTGATGGAAAGAAGGGGCCGGAGGCCCCCAAGGCCTCAGCGGACACCTCCGCCAAGCCTGCCGATGGGAAGAAGGAGCCGGAGGCCCCCAAGGCTCCCGCAGACCCCCTCACCAAGCCTACCAACGAGAAGAAGGGGCCGGAGGCCCCCAAGGCCCCAGCGGACACCCCCGCCAAGCCTACCAACGAGAAGAAGGGACAGGAGGAGCCCAAGGCTCCCACGGACGCCTCTGCCAAGCCTGCCGACGGGAAGAAGTCTCCTGTGTCTGATCCCAGTAAGCCCAAGGACGAAAAGGAGCAGGAGCCACGATCCCCCGACCTGCGTTTCGTTGCCCTCTCCAAAATCAAACCTTTGCCCGGCACCTATGTCAAGGACGAACCCCGCAAGGATTACAGCGGCCTGATCGCGGACATTAAGAAAAACGGCCTGCAAAAGCCCGTCATTCTCCGCAAGAGCGAGAAAGAGGACGAATTTCAACTGGTAGACGGCTTCCACCGCTGCAAGGCGCTGGAGCAGGCGGGGATGCTGGAGGTCCGGGCGGATGTGTATGAAATGTCCCTTGCCCAAGCCAGTGAGTACCGTAAGGGGCACCGGGATAAGCCGCTCATGCCGGTCCCCGGCAAGCTGGTCCCTTATCCCCCGGAGGAGCCCGCCAAGGCGGATAAGGCCCCGGAAGCCCCCGCCGTGGGGGATGAAGAACTGCCCGAAAACCTGAAAATCCCCCTGACCAAGGAGGGCCAGCCGGAGACGGTCACGACCATGAAGGTGGCGAATATCCGGCCCTTTGAAGGGCACCCCTTCGCAGTCCGCGACAACAAGGATATGTGGGACCTGGTGGACAGCATCAAGAAATTCGGTGTGCTGGAGCCGGTCATGGTCATCCCCCATAAGGACGGCGGCTATGAGATGGTCTCCGGCCACCGCCGTATGCGCGCCTGCCAGTTGGCCGGGATTGAAAATATTCCTGTTATCGTCCGCAATCTGGACCGGGACGAGGCCATCATTTCCATGGTGGACTCCAACCTCAAACGGGAGGAGATCAGCCCTATGGAGAAGGCCCGCGCCTATCAGATGAAAACCGACGCCATGAAACGGAAGATGGGCCGCCGGACCAAGGAGGAGATCGCGCAGGACGAGGCCCTGGGGATCAAGCGCATGAACGCCGACGAGGAGCTGGCCCAGCAGGTGGGCGAGAGCCCCGCCACGATCCAGCGGTACAAGACTTTGAATAAACTGGTCCCGGAACTCCAGGACCTGGTGGACAAGGGGAAGATCCCGGTCAACACCGGGGCGGATATTGCCCAAATGAAGCCCAAGGAGCAGAAGGTATTGGCGGACGCCATCCAGAAGGAGGATAAAGTCCCCTCCGGCACCAAGGCCAAGGAGTTGAAGAAGGAGAGCCAGGCCGGCAGTCTGACCACGGAGAAGATCGAGCAGGCCGTAGCCCCCACCAAGCGGGAGGAGACACCTCCGCTGAAGGTCACAATGCTGGAGGAGGATCTGCGGCCCTTCTTCCCTGACAAGCGCACCACCATCCCCGACGTGAAACAGGGCATCCTGGAGGGCTTGAAGCTGCGTCAGACGGTCATGGAGCGCCAAAAGGCCAAGACCGCGGCGGCAAAAAAGGCTGATACGCCGGTGAGGTGAACAGGATGAGCGGAAAACGAATGTGCCAGAGCTATGAGATCATCGACAGCCGCCGGGTGGGAAATACCGAGGTAGTGCTGGGGTACAGCCCTACGGAGGTCTCCCCCTACGTCACCTGGAAGTGTTACGCCTATGATAATTTCCAGGGGTACAACTATGGCCGTTACTTCGGAGACGAGCAGGCCGCCCGGAAGAATATGAAACAGCGGGTGGATGAACTCAGGGAGGAGCTTCCGCCCGGACACCCGGACTGGAAGCCCCGGCACCACAGGAAAGACCCCGGCATGGAGCGGTAACGTACCATGGCCGGTTTTTTTCCCTATTCAAAAGTCCCCTCAATTTGATGGGACTTTCCGGGGAGGTGTGAAAAATCGACTTTCAAGAGCGTATGGAGCGTGTGCGGGCGCTGACGGATCAACTGGAGGCCGGTATCACCGACCTGTTCCAGAGCGACCAGTACGCGGCCTATCTGCAATCCCTCTCCAAACTGCACCGTTACAGCTACGGCAATATTTTCCTCATCAAGCTCCAGTGTCCGCACGCCTCCATGGTGGCGGGGTATGGAGACTGGAAACGAAAATTCGGCCGCCATGTCAAGGCGGGCGAGACCGGCATCACCATCCTGGCCCCCTGCCCCTACTGGGCGCGGGATGAGGTGGAGGAGACCGGCCCGGACGGGCAGACCGTCAAGGAACAGAAATGGGTGAAAAAAACTGGTTTCACCACGGCTACTGTGTTTGATGTCAGCCAGACCGATGGGCGGGAACTCCCCAGCCTGGGCGTTGAGGCCCTGACGGGCACCGTGGAGGGCTATGAAAAACTGCTGTCCGCCTTAAAAGCCATCTCCCCCGTCCCTGTCAGCGAGGGCCCCCTGCCGCCGGGCGTCCATGGGGCGTACTACCACGCGGAACAGAAGATTACCCTCAGCCCCGGCATGAGCGAGGCCCAGACCATCAAAACGCTGGTCCATGAGATCGCCCACGCCAAGCTGCACGCCCTCCCGGTGGAGGGCGGGATCATCGTAGGGGCCCATGAGAAGGACCGGCGCACCCGCGAGGTGGAGGCGGAGAGCGTGGCCTATACCGTCTGTCAGTACCTGGGCCTGGACACCAGCGACTACTCCTTCGGCTACATTACCGGGTGGAGCAGCGGCAGAGAGCAAAAGGAGCTGCGCGCCTCCCTGGAGTGTATTCGCAACACCGCCGCGGAACTGATCGACGGCGTTGAGAGCCGCTGCCTGGACCGTCCGCCCCCGGAGCCTGTGCCGCAGAGCCAAAAGAGGCGTACCAAGGGCAGGAAGAAGCGGGCCCGGACCTCAAAAGTCCCCTCAATTTGAGGGGAGATTTCCAAAACCATTCGATAGGAGTGAAGCAGCATGGAACATAACAGCCGGATGAAGGAGATCACCGGCAATCTGAAGCAGGATGTAAAGGATCTGCTGGGCGAGAGCGCCAGCCTGTTCACCGGCTTTTTCAAACGAGGGGCTTGTACGGTCCGGGCGGTGGCGGACAAGTGGAAAGCATTTGCCCACGATATTTCCGCCGCTGTGGACGACCTGATGAAGCCGCCCTTCGCGGAAGGCGGCCCGGAGGCCCCAATGGTCAGCCTGGACCCGGAGGGCGAGCCTATTGTGACCGTCATGGAGAGCATGGATGAGCGTTTCCCCATCGGCAAACAGATGTCTCTCTCCCAAGCAGAGGAGTATGTGCGCCAGGTGGATCAGGAGTACCGGGAGGCTGAACGGACGCCGCAGGCGGTCAAGGTGAAAATCGACTATATGAAAGACGGCCGGACAGACCGCTACTGGCTCCCTCTGGAGATCGGGGCGGGCGGCTCCCTTCTGGAACAGATGCAGACCCATATCGGTGCATACCAAGACGGGCAGGCACGGGTAAACCAGTTATTTCAGAGGGTGCCGCAGGAATACCGCACGGTTTTACAGGAAGAATTAACGCCTTTTATCCATCAAAGTGTCGATGAGCTCTCCCGCGGCCTTCTGCCCTGTTTCCAGCGCCATTGTCAGGCGGCGGACCTGGGAAAGCAAATGGAGGAGCAGGCGGCCCTTCTGCCGGAGGGGGAGCAGAAAGCATTTCGCTCCGCCGTTCAGCAGATCATGAAACGCCTGCATGAGTCCATCAATATGGGAAAAACGCAGGAACAGCCCGCAGTCCAGCGGGAGGCCCCTTCTGCGGAGGGCCTATTGTCTCCGCAGGAGGACATGACGCAGCCACCCCAGGAGAGGGAGGCGGGACCCGCCCCGTGCAGCCCGTCCGTAAAGGTCCGTCTACAACAGCTTAGAAAAGACAGGAGGCCAGCACCCGCTGTTACACAAGTCGAAATGGCTCCTCCTGAGCCTGGCAGACCTGCCAAAAGCGAGTACGACGCCAGACGGATGCAATGGGAGGTTCAGGAGCGCGCCATCCCAAAGCCAAAGGCCAGGCGGCCCAAACCGCGGAAAGGCCCGGAACGTTGAGGGCAGAGCGATGGAACAGCAGGAGCTTTACCGCTACTACTCCACCCCGCGGCCCGTGGACATAGGGACCTATCCCAAGGACCCGGATAACCCCCTGACGGGCTTTCTTAATTACGACGAGCGTACCAGCGTGGAGCACGGCACGTTCCGGGCCTGGGGGGAGGTCATTTACCGTTCCCCCCTTACCCCGGATCAAATGTATCAGTATGAACTGCGGCCATCCAGGGATAACCCGGATGTGCGCCGGACAATGGCGGAGCAGGCCCAGGTGGTGGGCACCTGGGAGATGCGGAATCATGTCCCGGAGGGCCGACGCATGACACGGTATGTCCATCCCGGTAAGTTTGTCGCGGGCAAGCGCGTCACCCCGGAGGAACTGGCCAGACAATACCGGCTGGCCCAAGACTATCCCTTTGTTTACACCCGCGGTCCGCGGCCTAAAAAGTCCCCTCAAATTGAGGGAAGATAACAGGGAGGCACTTTTATGTATCTTGTCAACGCAAACACAGAACGATTGGGAGAAGTGGAAATCTTGACCGTCCCCGGCCTGTTTACGACCCAGCGGGTGGACCGCGCCACACTCCCCCCGTGGATGCACCTCTATGAAATGCAGACAGACCCGGACGATTGGAGCCAGCCGGGCCTGCTGGGGCGGCATATCACGGTGGAGCACTTCGGCACCGTGCTCACCGCCAGCCCCCTCCCCCTGCCATCCGGCGGCTATCTGGATCTGGCTCCCGGCGACTTCGTACAGGGCCAGGGTGCGGAGCGGTTGACGGCGGCTGAGTTTGAGGCCAAGTACCTGGACCCGGACTACCAGCCGCCCCCGGCCGTGCGCCCGGAACAGCGGTGGCACAGCCGGACAAGGGTGGTGCAGCCGGTAAGATGAAAGAGACAAATATTAAATTGTTTCCTGTTTTGGACGGATTGTGCGGCCGGACCACCCCCTCCACCCCAGCAAGTTTCCGCCCGGACCTCTGGACGCTCCAGGCGGCTGTGTCGGAATACGAGATGGAGGAGCGGACCTTCTACTGGCTCCCCCGTTCCGGCGGAGGGCTGTGTGTCCGGGAACGGGATGTGTTCCTTCGCGGCTCCCACGGCCACCGGGTATGGATCAGCCAGCGCCCGGAGGCCGGAGAGGAGGCATACTGTGTCATCCTCAAGGGCAGGGACCGGGACAGCCCCACGGGGGATATACGCTCCTTCGATTTTTCCGCACACCTCCACCGCCTGGAACACACGGCGGTGGAGGCCAAAGCCGTGGAACTGGTCTTTTACTCCGGGCGGCGGTTTTCTATGGAGCCGGAACGGTACAGGGCGGCCATGGAAGATTTGTTTTGGGAATACGGGACACTCCGGCGCATCCGGTATCTGCCGGAAAACGAGGCGGCTCTGGTCCGCACGATCATGATGGAGCATCGGTATCAAAAGGGCTGGATGCCGAAAAAGGACCGGGCGCCGCCCAGCGGCCCGGTCAGATAGGGAGGTGAATTGCAGTATGGCAAAAAAATCGTTTTATGAGATCGGCTCCAGTGAAGGTTATCTTCGGGAGGGCTTTTACCTGGAGGTCAGGCGGCAGATCAACTACCGGGGCGACAGGGCCGACTTCAAGCCGTTCCTGAATGTCCCGGTCAAGGACCTGGAAAAGCAGTTAAAGGAAAGCCAGGCGGAGGAAAAGAAAGTCTTTGAGGAGATGAAGAAGGCCGTCACCGCCTGGGATGAGCATGGGGCGCAGACCCTTCTCCTGCAAAAAGCAATCGAATATCTGAAAACGCCGGAGGTCACACACACCCGCAATGAGTGGCAGAGGCACAAGGACGGCTCCTGGGAGATCAGCAACCTGGTCTATAAAATGACATTCAACATCGTCAAGTCTGGTGATGAATGGAAATTGACCTGGGAGTTGTCCTACACGGCCCCCGGCCTGTCTCAAGGGTATTGGGGCTATACCCGGAGCCCCAGGGAACGAATTGAGTACGAGGGCAGCAAGAAGTACAAGACCATGGAGGGGGCCCAGAAGTACATCCAGAGCAAATTCGACCAGTATGCGCCGTGCTTTGAATCCCTGTCCCCGCCCATCCCGGCGGAGGCAAAGGAATTGTTTTGTGTCAACGGCCAACTCCTGCAAGGGTATTCGCTCCAACCCCCGGTCCCGCAGAAGGAAAAGGTCACGCTGGAGGACCTGCTGAACTGCCTGGAGGACGGCGATATGGCCGTACCATCGGAGGCGCAGCCCGTCTCCGGTGAGCCGGCCCCTCCAGCGGAGGAAAAACCCCAGGCGGGGCCGCCCCTCCCGGTCCAGGTCCAGGCACAGACGGCGGACAGGGGGAAACAGGAGCCGCCTCCGGCCAAAGCCGCCCGCCCAGCCGCCAGGAAAAAGCCGCTGCATAAAAAGCGGCTGGCTATGGCGCGATAGGGGGCGGGCATGGCATATACGCATATCACCCCTGGATGGGAAATCGAAATGTCCGCCCATTACTATCCAGATAAAAAGGCGGACCGTGTTGCGGAACTGATCCAACTGCCGCGGGAGGAATTGACCACCATGGAGGAGGCCAGCGTGGCCCAGGAAAAAGCCATTTTCTCAAAATTCTCTGAAATCGAGGCCGAATGGCGGAAGCAGGCGGCGGAGACCATAGCCATCCGCAAGGCCAGGGAGTATCTGCGGGCCTTGCCGGTGGAGCACACGTCCAACCAGTGGAAGGTCAATCAATTCGGCTGGAACGTATTGAGCAACATGGTCTATAAAATGTCGTATCGTGTGTCCGAAAATAAAACGCCGGATGGAACTCTTATCAACTGTACTTTGTCCTGGGATATTCATTATAACACGCTCCAGCATCCAACCCCAGACTACACCGGCGACGGCTGGAAGATCGCCGGGCAGAGCGACAAGCGGTTTGCCACAAAAGAGGAGCTGGAGCGTTACCTGCAAGGCAGGATCAAAGCCTACGCCCACCTGTTCACGGAGGTGTCCCCGCCTATCCCAAAGGGAGAGGAAAGACGCTTCTCCGTCAACGGCATCCTTCTCCCCGGCTATACGGTGGAGGCTTCCCTGGAAGAACGGGTGGAGGAAATGCTTTCCTTTCTGGAGGACGACCCGGCCCTGCTGGAGGAGCCGCTGTCCTCCGGCCATCAAGACACACCACAAGAGGAGGAGCCGACTATGGCACAGAAGCTGCATACCACGCCCCTGAATCAGCACCGAAACCGGGAGAGTGTTCAAAAGCCGGAGACCGCCCGGAAAGGGCCCAAGAAACCGCCCCGCCGGAAAACGGCCCCGGTACGGTGACAGCGGCGCTCGCGCCGCTGTCCGCGCCAGCATGGCATTTTGACAGCAAAATGCCGCTGGTCAGGGGCTCCGCCCCTGATACCCCCGCGCCGCCGAAAGTCCCCTCAATTTGAGGGGACTTTTTTCCGTGGGCACAGCCCCCCCGCACAACACCAACGCATATCCTCTTGATATGCGCTATTTGATACCTGAACTGAAGGTGAACAGATGATTGATGAGAAACGGAGCGAGACCCTGCTCCTGGAGCGGACCCTGCAACGCCTGTTTGGTGAAACATCCTACCATGTGGAGAAAACCCCCTGCCGGGGGAAATTCCGGGGCCATAACGATTATTCCATCGTGTTCGGGAGTGGACGAAAGCTGTTTATCGGCCAGGACCAGCGGAACTACCTGAACGACCTGCGGAAACAGATTGGTCTGATCCAGCATTTCCGGGACCACCAGGCCGAGAACACCGAGAAGATCAAAGCCGTGCTTGCCGCCCACGACACTCCATTTTGTGACGTGGCCGTAGACATCTCGCCATATCCGGGGACAAATGATCTGGTCGTTTATGGCGTGGTTGTTCTCACGCATCAGAGCGGGACCAAGCTGATGTACCGGGAGACCAATATGCACTATTTCCTTGTGAGCGGAGACCGGGATTGGCACCCGTTTGACGAGTGCATGGCCCATCTGCTGAAGGACGCCTGCGGAGAGAGGGCCTACTGCAAGGAGGTCCCCTTGAAAAGTCCCCCGCCGGAGCCGGCAAAGAGGCCGCAACACCGGAAAGGAGGCCCAGTTCGATGAAGCCCTATAAAACCATCACCCTGCGGCTGGACGCCGCCCACTACGCCCGGCTGACAGAGACCGCCCGGACCGCCGGGCTCAAGATCGAGCCCATGCTCCGCCAACTCATTATGGGCGTCAATCTCCGGCCCCGGCCTCCCGATACCTACGCCGCCCTGCTCCGGGAACTGAACGCCATCGGCAATAATGTGAATCAACTGGCTTATCAGGCCAACGCCAGAGGCGCGGCCACCCAGGACGAGATACGGGAGGCGGCGCGGCTGGTCCGGCAGGCGGTCCGGCTGGTCCGGGACACGCTGTAATGGCCTACACCAAGATTTTAGTCATTCACAACCGCCTGGACAAATGCGTGGGCTATACCCAGGACCCGGAAAAGACCTCCCTGGAGGCCGCCATCGACTATGCCCTGGACCGGGAGAAAACGGAACAGACCTGTTTCGAGACCGCCGTCAACTGCGACCGGGAGAGCGTTTACGCCGACATGATGGACACCAAGCGGCGCTGGGGCAAGGAGGGACGGAAACGAAAGGGCTACCACATCATCCAGTCCTTCGCTCCCGGCGAGGTGACGCCGGACCAGGCCCATGCCGTGGGCGTCGAGTTTGCCCGGCGCCTGCTGGGAGACCGCTATGAAGCCGTCGTTTCCACCCACTTGAACAAAGCGCATTTACATTCGCATATCGTTTTCAATTCCGTCTCCTTTGTGGATGGGGCCATGTACCGGGACCAACTGAAGGACTACTACGGCGGGGACGGCGTGGGCATCCGGGGGACCTCAGACGCCATCTGCCGGGAACACGGGCTGTCCATTATTGAGCCCAGTGAGCCCCTGGGCGGCCCGGTGAGCCGGGCCGAGTGGGAGGCGGCCAGACAGGGCAAGGCCACCGTGCGGGACCTGATCCGTCAGGACGTGGACGAGGCCATCCGGCAAGCCTACACCTACCAGTCCTTCCTCAGCCAACTGCGGCGGATGGGGTATCGGGTAAAAACCGGCCCCAGGGTCAAGCACACCGCTATCCTTCCCCCCGGTGGGAAAGGGTATATCCGTCTGGACAGCCTGAAAGACGGCTATACCGAGGCGGACATACAGGCCCGGCTTGCGGCCGTCCGCTCCGGCGAGGCCCCGCCGGACACTCCCCCCACTACTTTTTCCCGTCTGCTGGAGCCGGGCCGCCGGTATCGGGTGCGGGGTGGGATGCCCCGCCGCCCAAGGAAACTCACGGGCTTTCAAGCCCTCTGCTTCCAATACCTCTGCCTGCTGGGGGCATACCCGAAACGCCTTCCGGGAAACCGGGCGGCGTTCTCCATGCGGGAGGAGCTGCTGAAACTGGACCGCTATCAGGAGCAATTCCGTTATCTCCGTAAAAACCGCATCGAGACAGCGGCCCAGCTCTCCATGCAGTATGACGCGATACAGGCGGAGATAGACGCCCTCACGGAACGGCGCGGGCAGTTATACCGGCAGAAACGGCGGGGAGACGGAGGCGGGGAAATCCAGACGGAGATCGAACAAATCACCACACACCTGCGGGCGCTGCGCCGGGACTTGAAGCTATGCGCCCGCATCGAGGGCGACATCCCCAAGGTCCGGGCGGCGGTGGAAGCCCAGCGCCCAGACCATGCAAGGAGGCGTCCTTATGAAAAAACTGCTCCACGCGGACCTGACCGCCATTCTGGGATTGATACCGCTCTATCAGCCCACCGAGGCAGGGAGCATTGAATTGGATCTGCTCAAACTGCAACAGGGCGGCGCGGCGGACTATCTGTTTCTGGCCCGGCGTGAGAGGTCCTGGCTGTTTGACCCGCCCCGTGTCTATGAGCCGGGCAGTTATGAAAATCTGTGCTGGCTGGCCTTTCAGAACCGGGCTGGGTGGCCGGTGCTCGCCCTGTTCCTCCATGTGGAGAAGTTTGTGGGCGGACGGCCCTGGGGGAGCGTGACCCTGCTGGACTACCGGGAGGCGGCCCGCGACGCGGAGACGTTTTCCGCCCTTGCCGGGCCCCAGCGGGAGCGGCACTTGAAGCTGATGAGAAAGCGGTATCTCCAAAAAGTTCAGTATTGTTCCATTCTGGAGGTCATTCAATATTTGAAAACCGGGAGGTGAAGAAGATGGATAACAGCGGTGAAGTGGCCGACCTGATGGTAAAGGAGAGCATCCAGCTCACCGAGGCTGCTGTTAAAATGCTGGCGGCTGGGAGCAAAAACCTGGCCGCCTTTCTGATGGCCCTGTCCCAAAACAACAAAAAACTCTACGGCAAGGCCAACATGGCCCGGCTGCTTCAAACGGGCCGGGAACTCAAGACCTTTCACATCAAAGAGAGCGACCTGGAGGACTTCCGGGCCTACGCCAAGAAAAATGTGCTGTTCTCCGTGATTAAAGACACACGTTCCACCAGCGGGATCGTGGACCTTGTGACCAATGTGGACTATGTGCCGCTGGTCAACCACTACCTGGAACAGAGGAGCTACCCGGCCCCCGCCCAGGAACAGGAGGAAGAAGCGCCAAAAAAAGCCGCCCCCCGCGTTCGGCCCGAACACTCCTCACCACAGCGCGGGAGTGGCTCGACAGCCAGGCAGACGAGGAGTACGGATATGAGGACGACGGAGACTACTGAGAAACCATCCGTCAAGTCCCGCCTGGAGGCCCTGCGGGCGGCGTCGGAAGGGATGCGGGAGCCCGGCAGGGCCCCGCAGGCCAAGGGAAAAACCGTACCAAAATCAAGATGAATATATCTTAGGAGGAACATCATTATGGCAAATCTGGAAGCGATCATCGCGGAAAAGTCCCAGCAGGACAACCAATGGAGGGCGGAAATGCAGGCGGACCGGGAGAACACCATCGCCATGCAAGACGCCGGAGTGGAGGAGATCACCAGCAGCCCGGAACTGTATGTGAAGTACCTGGATATGCAGGGGGATAACCCCACATACAGCGCGGGCAATATCGCCCTGGTCATGTTTCAGGACCCGGAGGCCACCGTATTCGGTACGGCGGAACGGTGGAAAACCCTGAATCGGGGCGTGATAGACCAGGAGCGAAGCAAGGGAGTCAAAATTTTTGCCCGGAATACCCTGGGCCGGGGGTATCGCCTCACGGACGCCTATGACATCCGCCAGACCCAGGGGCGTGACCTGAAAAAGGTCCAGTTGAAGGATGACAGCAAGGAAATGAGCATCGCCCTGCGCGCCATCCTCAATTACTCCGTTGTTCCCGTGGCCACCGACCACGACCTGCCCGTGGCCGCCTACTATGACAGCAAAAATATGGAGCTGGCCGTCAATCCCGCTTTCTCAGACAGCGAGGCATTTGCGGCCATCGCCGCTGAGGTGGCCCACTCCCGCATCCACGCCAAGGGGGCCAACCCAAACTATGACCATGAGGAGGTGGACCTGGACGCCCAGAGCATTTCCTATATCCTGTGCCGCCAGTTTGGCATCAAGCGGGACACGCCGGACCTGTCCCGCCTGGAGGAGCTGTACGAGGGCTGGGACCCCCAGCAGCGGCGGAGCGCCCTGGATCAGATCCAGGGGATGAGCAAGCAGTTCGGCGGCTCCATTGAACGGAACATCACCCCCCAGCAGAGAAGCCGCATCCCGCCCCAGCGCCAGAGCCGGTAAGGCCGCAGACCGGGGGCGTCTCCCCGTGGGGGAGACTAATCCGCCCGCCGTCCCCCGTCACCCAAAGAAGATAAATCCCGACTACCAGCGCATACAGCATA
>ERZ791932.523-NODE-523-length-19752-cov-6.779510_pt1 | contig 19752 bp, 18 predicted proteins | sample MGYA00510126_ERZ791932 | MGnify/ENA primary metagenome ERZ791932 (study PRJEB30046, sample SAMN00993244) | human gut metagenome | study: EMG produced TPA metagenomics assembly of the A metagenome-wide association study of gut microbiota in type 2... | reverse complement strand
AAGAGACTACCCAGTGTCGGCACGTTTTCCGGCAGGCGGGTGTTGACGGGTTCGCGCTCTTGTACCGCTTTATCTTGGCGTAAAAGCAGTTGTGGCAAAATCGTTTGCCCGTATTCACTGTGCAAACCTTGCCAATGCAGGTATTTTGCCGTTTACATTTAAAAATGAGGCCGATTACGACACCATTGACCAAATGGATGAATTGGAATTGCCGAATATCCGTACTGCGATTGCCAACGGCGGCAAAGTCATTTTGAAAAACAAAACAAAAGGTACTGAGATTGAACTGGAACCTGTATTAACAGAACGCCAGCGCGATTTGGTACTGGCAGGCGGCCTGTTAAACTATACAAGAGAACAAAATCAATAATATTAGGAGGATTGTTTGCAATGGCAGATAAAATTCAAATGAAAACCCCTCTCGTTGAGATGGATGGCGACGAAATGACCCGTATCATCTGGAAGATGATTAAAGATATCTTATTAACCCCTTATATTGACCTAAAAACCGAGTATTATGACCTTGGTCTTGAACACAGAGAAGCAACAGATGACCAAGTTACATTTGATTCCGCATATGCTACCAAAAAATACGGTGTCGCTGTTAAATGTGCTACCATTACTCCCAATGCGGACCGCGTGGTAGAGTACAACTTAAAACAAATGTGGAAATCTCCTAACGGCACCATTCGCGCATTGTTGGACGGCACTGTGTTCCGTTCTCCAATTGTTGTAAAAGGTATTACACCTTTTATCCCAACTTGGACAAAACCAATTACCATTGCGCGTCATGCATACGGTGATGTTTATAAAAACACTGAAATGGTAGTAGAAGCAAACAGCAAAGCAGAGTTAGTTGTAACAAAAGCAGACGGTACCGAAGAAAGAGCATTGATTCATAATTTTGAGACACCGGGCATCTTGCAAGGCTTACATAACCTGGATAAAAGTATTGAAAGTTTTGCACGCGCTTGCTTTAATTACGCATTGGATTTAAAACAAGATTTATGGTTCTCCACAAAAGATACCATTTCCAAAAAATATGACCATCGCTTTAAAGATATTTTTGCAGAAATCTACGAAAAAGAATACAAAGAGAAATTTGAAGCTGCCGGCATTGAGTACTTCTATACTCTCATTGACGATGCGGTTGCAAGAGTGGTTCGTTCCAATGGAGGTTATATCTGGGCATGCAAAAACTATGACGGCGACGTTATGTCCGACATGGTTGCAACCGCTTTCGGCAGCCTTGCAATGATGACTTCTGTTTTGGTATCCCCTGACGGTGTATATGAGTATGAAGCTGCTCATGGCACTGTACAAAGACACTATTACAAACACTTAAAAGGAGAGAAAACCTCCACCAACTCTATGGCTACCTTGTTTGCATGGACAGGCGCTTTGAGAAAAAGAGGTGAGTTGGACAATACTCCTGAATTGGTTGATTTTGCAAATAAATTAGAGCAAGCATCCATTCAAACCATTGAAGACGGTGTTATGACAGGCGATTTATACGCATTGTCCTCTTTAGAAAACAAGAGAACCGTTGACACAGAAACATTCTTGCAAGAAATCAACAATCGTCTTGTAAAACTCCTATAAAATTGTATTGGAGGTGCTGACTTATGGCAAAAAGTAATTATATTTCTATGCCTGTAATTAGAAGATTACCTCGCTATTACCGTCATTTGACTACATTAAAAAACAGAGGAATCAACAGAGTTTCCTCAAAAGAATTGTCTGAAAATATGGGACTTACTGCCTCTCAAATCCGTCAGGATTTAAACTGTTTTGGCGGTTTTGGTCAGCAAGGCTACGGCTACATGGTAGATCAGCTCCGTACAGAAATAGGCAATATTATGGGGATTCAAAATTCATACAAGGCAATTATTCTTGGTGCCGGTAATCTGGGACAGGCGCTGGCCAATTATGTGGACTTTGAAAAACGTGGTTTTAAACTGGTTGGTATTTTTGATGTAAATCCTGTACTTGAGGGAATTGCGGTGCGCGGAATCGAGATACAGATGTTAAGTGATCTTCCATTGTTTCTGAAGGAGAATGAGGTAGAGATTGCTATTTTGACTCTTCCGAAGAATAAAGCCAAAGAGATGGCGAAGATTTTAATTGATAATGGAATTAAGGCAATCTGGAACTTTGCACACATTGATCTGGATGCTCCGGAGGATGTAATGGTTGAGAATGTACATCTTTCAGAGAGCCTTATGACTCTGTCCTATAATCTGAGTGAATACAGGAAAGAGCACGAAGGCGAGTAGAACATGATGTGGAACACAAGGCTGTGGTCATCTGATCACAGCTTTTCTGAATTTAGCAGGATGATTTGGCTTATTTAGAACTACAAAATGAAAGTGGATTTAAAATATCCGTCTGGCCAGAATGGCTGAGAAATTTATTCTGTATAAAATTACGTGGTGGAACAAATTAAATATTTGATGAAATACGGGAACATACGGGGAGGTGAACAGATGAGAGGAGTTGTGACTGCGGCAGAAATGAAGGCGCTGGATGCAAATACGATTGAGAAAGCCGGAATTCCTTCGCTGGTATTGATGGAGCGTGCTGCATTACAGACTGTTACAGAAATCATAAAGCGGGTAAATACGAAGGATAAAGAGAAAATCCTGGTGGTTTGCGGAACCGGGAATAACGGAGGAGACGGACTGGCAATTGCCAGATTACTCCATTTACACGGATTTAAAACGTGGTATTATATTGTTGGAAATGAAGAAAAAATGACAAAAGAAACTTCCAGTCAGCTTCGCACAGCAGAGTATTATCATACTCCGCGGGTGCATAACCTGATTCTGGATGAATATACTACTATAGTAGATGCCATTTTTGGAGTTGGACTCAGCAGACCGATAGAGGGAAAATACGGAGAACTTATCAGCGGATTAAATCAGGCATCTGCGTTTAAAGTTGCGGTGGATATTCCTTCCGGGATTGATGCAGACACAGGCTTCGAGAAAGGAATTGCTTTCCGGGCCGATCTTACGGTTACATTTGCTTTTCGAAAGAGAGGCCTGTGTTTCTATCCGGGGCGTATGTATGGTGGGGAGATCATTGTGGCGGATATTGGGATTTATTCAATGCCTGATAAGAAAATCCGAATGAATTACCTGGAAAGAGAAGATTTGAAAATGCTTCCGGACAGACTTCCCTATGGGAATAAGGGAACTTTCGGTAAGGTACTTTTGGTTGCAGGTTCTGAAGGAATGTGCGGTGCAGCATATTTAAGTGCCGCAGCTGCACTAAAGTGTTCGGCGGGCATGGTGAAGATCCAGACCGTGGAGGCAAATCGTGTTCCATTACAGACACTTCTGCCGGAGGCAATGATCACCTGTGATTTTGATGAGAGTAAAAATGAGAGAATGCTGGAATGGTGTGATGTGCTGGTGATCGGACCGGGGCTGGGAGCAAGTGCACAGAGCAGAGAGCGTGCTCAGTGGTTTCTGTCAAGAGCTGCTATGTGTGGAAAATCAGTTGTTCTGGATGCAGATGGATTGAATCTTCTGGCACTTCATGAGGACTGGAAGAGGTTTATCGGAGAGAATGTGATCGTCACGCCGCATATTGGCGAGATGAGCCGCCTGTGTGGAAAAAGTATTGGTGATATTCAGGATTGTCTGGTTCAGACAGCATTTGATTATGCAAAGGAAACAAAAGCAGTCTGTGTTTTGAAAGATGCATGTACTGTAGTGTCAGGTGCGTCAGAAGAGAGGTATCTGAATATTTCCGGAAACGCAGGAATGGCAACAGCTGGCAGTGGTGATGTACTAAGCGGCGTGATCGCAGGTGTGCTTTGTATGTATCTGAAAGCAGAAAGGAAGCCATCCATGGCGATGATGGCAGCCCTTGGTGTATATGTTCATGGGCTTGCCGGTGATCTGGCGGCTGAAACAGTAGGCCAGCGGGGTATGACAGCAGGAGACATTATCCGGTTTTTGCCGGAAATATTAAAATAAAGAATAACTGGTCGTAACAACGTGTGAATCGTTTATGAGCAGTTATGGCAGAGGACGAATTATTATGGAGAAAAATAACAGAGTGAAAGCAGTGATTTCTCTGGATGCCGTAGAACAGAATTTCAGGGAAATGAGAAAGAATATTGCAGAGGATACGAAGATGATCGCAGTGGTTAAGGCGGATGCTTATGGCCATGGTGCGGTACCAATCGCACATCTGATAGAGAATCATGATTATATCTGGGGATTTGCGGCTGCAACGGCAGAAGAGGCTGTTCATCTTCGTCAGGCCGGTATTACAAAACCAATTCTGATTCTTGGAATTGTATTTGATGAATACTTTCCTGAACTTGTTCAGTATGACATTCGTCCTGCTGTATGCGAGTATGATGAGGCGAAGAAACTCTCTGATGAAGCTGTTTTACAGAATAAGACGGTACATATTCATATTGCGCTGGATACAGGTATGACCAGAATTGGTTATGCGGATATACCAGAGAGTGTGGAGGAAATCAAAAAGATCGCTGAACTTCCGAATCTTGAGATAGAGGGGATGTTTACTCACTTTGCGAGAGCGGATGAGTATGACAGAAGCCCGGCGATGGTTCAGCTTGAACGATATCAGGATTTTTCGAAACGTGTAGAGGAAGCCGGAGTGGATATTCCGCTGCATCACTGCTCTAACAGTGCCGGCATTATTCGTGTACCGGAGGCGAATTTGAGTATCGTTCGCGCCGGAATTACTATTTATGGAATTTATCCTTCTTCGGAGGTGGAGAGAGACATCGTGAAGCTTGCACCTGTAATGGAACTGAAAAGTCATATTACATATGTAAAAGATGTTCCGGCAGGTGCTGCGATCAGCTATGGAGGCACCTATGTGGCAGATAAGAAGAAACGTGTAGCTACGATTCCGGTAGGCTATGCAGATGGATACCCAAGACAGCTTTCTAATAAAGGATGGGTTCTGATACATGGAAAAAAAGCCCCGATCCTTGGAAGAGTCTGTATGGATCAGTTTATGGCAGATGTGACAGAAATCGACAATGTAAAGAAGGGTGATGAAGTAACTCTTCTTGGCAGAGATGGGGATGAATTTATCAGTATAGAAGAGATGGGGGATCTTTGCGGCAGGTTTTCTTATGAATTTGCCTGTGATATCAGCCCACGTGTGCCAAGAGTTTATATAAAAGACGGCAAAGAAGCTGAAGTATGGTATCAGGGACAAAAGGTTTTCTGAACCTGAGTTGATGCCATGGATTACTTTTGTGCGCAGATAATGCGGCAGAACTATAAATGACAGAGTAAACTGCAATTTTGTAACTGTTCATCAGCAGGTTATCCATTACTATAACAATAATCAGAAGATTTATTGATACATAAGGGAACTGAATAGTTACGGTTATTTTATATACCACGCATGTATACACAAGAAAAAGATGGAAATACTTAATTCTAAAACAAGGTTTTTATGAAACCAGAAAGAATCGGAGTGTGAATTGTGTGGTAATTAAAAGAGGGGATATATTTTATGCGGATCTTCGTCCGGTAGTGGGGAGCGAGCAGGGAGGGATTCGTCCGGTTCTGATTATTCAGAATAATGTTGGCAACAGACACAGCCCTACGGTGATCTGTGCTGCTATTACATCCAAAATGAATAAGGCGAAACTTCCGACACATATTGAAATAGATGCAGGGACTTATGGAATTGAAAAGGATTCTGTAATTTTACTGGAACAACTTCGAACTATAGATAAAAGAAGGCTGAAAGATAAGGTATGCCATCTGGATGAGGCAATGCTTGATAAAGTCAATCACGCACTTGAAATCAGCCTTGAACTTACTTTTTAGAGTCGGTCTGACAAATGTTTCCTGCATCGCGTAGCGTGTTACTGGGCACGGAGTGAACAGTAAACTGATTTTTTAAACACGTTCTGATATCTTGACGATTAATTGAGAAAGTGATATATTTTACCAGTAACTACGCGTATTCAATACAGAGGAGACTGATCAATACAATGGAAGATGGCAGTAGTATGCCCCTCTGGGGCTTGTTTGTCTTACTATCGTTGCTGTGGCTGAATGGTATCTTTTATGGATTTGCTGCGGCACTGAGAAATATAAGTGAGAATGATACACAGAAGAGAGCAGATGAGGGCGATAAGAAAGCGCAGATGCTTATGGCATTGATCGATAAGCCAACGCAGTTCATCAATGCGATTCCTTTGATCGTAATGGCGTGTGGTATTTGCTTTGGTACGTTCCTTGTTCCATGGGCAGTAGAGGCATTTCACCCGTACATAAAGCATGTACCGGCATTGATCCTGGTGATGGCATTGAGTGTGATTCTGCTTGCGGGAATTGGGATTCTGACTTTTCGCCGGGTTGGTACGTATCATCCGGATACTTATGCGTACAGATATCTGAACCTGGTACATTTCTGGGTGAATCTGCTGAAACCTTTTACGGTATTTATTACCTGGATAGCGAGACTGGCAGCAGTGCCGTTTGGCGTGGAAATAGACCGTAAGGAATCTGCTGTGACAGAGGAAGAGATCATTTCTATCGTAGATGAGGCCCATGAACAGGGTGTCATTGAAGAGAACGAGGCAGAGATGATTCAGAATATCATGTCTTTTAATGAGACAGAAGCGCATGATATTATGACTCACAGAAAGAATGTTGTAGCTTTTGATGAAGAGATTCTGCTTAAAAACATGATCGATACGATGCTGGAGGAGGGAAATTCCCGTTATCCGGTATATGAGGAAAATATTGACAATATTAAGGGAATCGTTCATTATAAAGATGCACTCAAATTCATGACACAGAATCCATGGGCGAAATTTAAACCGCTGAAAGAGCTGCCGGGGATTATCAGGCAGGCTTCGCTCATTCCTGAGACAAGAGGAATCGGAGATCTTTTTCATACCATGCAGGCCAAGAAGATTCATATGGCTGTTGTTGTGGATGAATATGGACAGACAGCAGGTATTGTCACTATGGAGGATATTCTGGAAGAAATCGTCGGGGATATTCTGGATGAATATGATGAGGATGAGATCACGATTCGTGCGCAGAAAGACAACAGTCTGATCGTTGACGGGCTTGCATATCTGGAAGATGTGGAAGAGGAATTGGAGGCTGATTTCGGAGACACAGAGTTTGAGACATTAAATGGTTATCTTACGAATATTCTGGGACATATTCCTACAGACAAGGATATTGATACGACCATAAAAGCGATTGGATACTGTTTTACTATCTTGTCTATCGGCAATAAGACGATCGGCAAGGTCAGGGTAGAACGGGATAAATAAATGCTATTGTCCACAGCGTGGGCAGTAATAAACAAATTATTTTAACAAAAGGAGAAAGAAAGATGTCAGGACATTCAAAATTTGCAAACATTAAACATAAGAAAGAGAAAAACGATGCAAAGAAAGGTAAGATCTTTACAGTAATCGGACGTGAGCTGGTTATGGCTGTTAAAGCAGGTGGTCCGGATCCGAACAACAACAGCAAGCTTCGTGATGTAATCGCAAAGGCAAAAGCTAATAACATGCCAAACGATACAATCGAACGTGGTATCAAGAAAGCAGCAGGTGCTGATTCTGCAGATAGTTATGAGAAAGCTGTATATGAAGGATATGGTCCGAACGGTGTTGCTATCATCGTTGAGACTCTGACAGATAACAAAAACCGTACAGCAGGTAATGTTCGTAACGCATTTACAAAAGGTAACGGAAGCATCGGAACTCAGGGATGTGTATCTTACATGTTCGATCAGAAAGGCCAGATCATCATCGATAAAGAAGAGTGTGAGATGGATGCTGATGAACTGATGATGCTCGCTCTGGATGCAGGTGCAGAGGACTTTAATGAGGAAGAAGACAGCTACGAAGTTCTTACAGCACCGGATGATTTCAGTGCAGTACGTGAAGCTATCGAGAATGCAGGAGCACCAATCGCAGAAGCGCAGGTTGCTATGATTCCTCAGACATATGTAGATCTGACAGACGAGCAGGCTCTTAAAGATCTTCAGAGAACACTGGATCTCTTAGATGAAGATGACGATGTAACAGACGTTTGGACAAACTGGAACGAATGATTTAACCAGATTAGGTAAGCAGCGAAAGCGGATTGTGAATATCCGCTTGACAGAAAATAGAATAATATTTTGCAAATGATACATAATACCTCCAGGAGAATAATCTTGGAGGTATTTTTATGCGTGATATTATGATGAATAAAAGAAACCCGGAAATGCAGGATGGAGAAATGGACGTTCTGGAACAGTATGCAGAAATGTGCAGATATCAGAATAAACAGAGAGGGAAACTGGAAGAGGATTCACTTGTGAATGAAGAGGAAAACGAAAACGGTGAAAATAAATCAAAAACAGAGAATGCGGAAAAAGAGAAGAATTTAGAAAAAGAAGACACACAGAATGAACAGATCAAAGAGATGGGGCAGGTGGTTCTGGATAGCAATTCCAGAAAACATAAAGTGGAACTTCTGACGATCATCGGAGAAGTGGAGGGACATGAATCTGCACCATCCCATTCAAAGACAACCAAATATGAGCATGTACTGCCGAAGCTTGCGATTATCGAGGATGATGAAGAGATAGAAGGATTGTTAATTCTGTTAAATACGGTAGGAGGAGATGTGGAGGCAGGGCTTGCCATTGCAGAAATGATTGCATCGCTGAGCATTCCTACGGTATCTCTGGTTCTTGGCGGAGGCCATTCGATTGGTGTTCCGATGGCTGTTTCGGCGGACTATTCTTTTGTAGTGCCAAGTGCGACCATGGTGATTCACCCGGTGCGTTCCAGCGGGATGTTTATCGGAGTGGCACAAACTTATCGGAATATGGAAAAAATCCAGGACCGAATCACCACATTTATTTCTGAACATTCCAGGGCATCCCAGGAACGTCTGGAAGAACTGATGCTGGATACAACTCAGCTTGTAAAGGATGTAGGAACGATGTTAGAGGGAAAGGAGGCAGTACAGGAAGGGCTGATCGATGAGGTTGGCGGGATTAAGGAAGCATTGGCAAAACTGTATGAAATGATAGAAAAAAAGAATAGACAATAGAAGATGTTCAAAAAGATGAATAAGATTTGATATTAAAAGATAGACTTATATAGTCTGAAAATATTGCTTAATACAGAGAAACAAGTCAGTTGTTGAGACAATACAGAGAATTTATTTTGAAAAGATAAAAATTTCTTATGCATGTTTTAAATCAACTCTTGCCATATGTCAGATTTTGGCGTATTATTATTAGAGGTTTATTATTTGCGAGGAGGAAAACCATGTATAAGATTTTAAAAGCTGAGACACTGGCAGCTAAGATCCATCTTATGGTTGTACACGCACCGCGTGTTGCAAGCCATTGTCAGCCAGGACAATTTATTATTGTAAAGATGGACGAGAAGGGCGAGAGAATCCCGCTTACTATCTGTGATTATGATCGTGAGGAAGGAACAATTACAATTGTGTTCCAGGAGGTCGGCGCATCTACTATTAAGATGTCTGAATTAAAAGCAGGAGATTCTTTCCGTGACTTCGTAGGACCTCTTGGATGTCCATCCGAGTTCGTTAACGAAGATATCGAAGAATTAAAGAAAAAGAAACTGGTATTCGTTGCCGGTGGTGTTGGTACAGCACCTGTATATCCACAGGTTAAATGGCTGCACGAGCATGGAATCACAGCAGATGTTATCCTTGGTTCCAAGACAAAGGATATGGTAATCCTTGAGAAAGAACTTGCTTCTGTATCTAATCTGTATGTTACAACAGATGATGGCTCTTATGGTCGTTCCGGTATGGTTACCAAGACTCTTGAGGATCTGGTAACAAATGAAGGCAAACAGTATGATGTCTGTGTTGCTATCGGACCAATGATCATGATGAAATTTGTCTGTCTTCTTACTAAGAAACTTGGCATTCATACAATTGTCAGCATGAATCCGATCATGGTTGACGGAACTGGTATGTGTGGAGCATGCCGCCTTCAGGTTGGCGATGAGATCAAATTTGCCTGCGTAGACGGACCGGAATTCGACGGACATCTCGTTGATTTCGATCAGGCTATGAAGAGAAGCCAGATGTACAAGACCGAAGAAGGCCGTGCATTACTGAAGCTTCAGGAAGGCGATACCCACCACGGTGGATGCGGACAGTGCGGAGGTGACAAGTAATGGCAGATGCAAAGATGTTAAAGAAAGTTCCTGTAAGAGAGCAGGATCCGAAGGTACGTGCAACAAACTTTGAAGAAGTTTGTCTTGGATACAATCAGGAAGAAGCAATGGAAGAAGCACAGAGATGCTTAGGCTGCAAGAAACCGAAATGTGTAGAAGGCTGCCCTGTATCCATCGACATTCCTGGATTTATTGAACAGATCAAAGAAGGCAAGATTGAGGAAGCGTATAAAGTAATCGGATTATCTTCCGCACTTCCGGCTATCTGCGGACGTGTATGTCCTCAGGAATCACAGTGCGAAGGTAAATGTATCCGTGGCGTTAAAGGTGAAGCCGTTTCTATCGGTAAATTGGAGAGATTTGTCGCTGACTATGCCCTGGAACATGACATCAAACCGGCAGGAGCAGAAGTTAAGAACGGACATAAAGTTGCAGTTATCGGCTCTGGTCCTTCCGGACTTACCTGTGCAGGTGACCTTGCGAAAGCAGGATATGATGTAACTGTATTCGAAGCTCTTCATGAACTTGGCGGCGTTCTTGTTTATGGTATTCCGGAATTCCGTCTTCCGAAACAGAAAGTTGTTAAGAAAGAGATTGAGAAAGTTAAAGAATTAGGTGTTAAATTTGAGACTAACGTAGTAATCGGTAAATCCACAACAATCGATCAGCTGATCGAGGATGAAGGATTTGAAGCTGTATTTATCGGATCAGGTGCAGGTCTTCCAATGTTTATGGGCATCCCGGGAGAGAATGCAAGTGGTGTATTCTCTGCTAACGAGTACCTTACAAGAAGCAACCTGATGAAAGCTTTCGATGAGTCTTATGATACACCGATCGCAGCCGGCAAGAAAGTTGCAGTTGTAGGTGGCGGTAACGTTGCTATGGATGCTGCAAGAACAGCTTTAAGACTTGGCGCTGAAGTACATATCGTATACAGAAGAAGTGAAGCAGAGCTTCCTGCACGAGCAGAAGAAGTTCATCACGCTAAAGAAGAAGGAATCATCTTTGATCTTCTTACTAACCCGAAGGAAATCCTTGTTGATGAAAATGGTCATGTAAAAGGTATGAAGGTTGTTAAGATGGAACTTGGTGAGCCGGATGCTTCAGGAAGAAGACGCCCGGTTGAGATTCCAGGATCTGAATATGACATGGATGTAGATACAGTTATCATGTCCCTTGGTACTTCACCAAACCCACTGATCTCTTCCACAACAAAAGGTCTTGAGATCAACAAGAGAAGATGTATCGTCGCCGAAGAAGAAACAGGTAAGACATCCAAAGACGGCGTATATGCCGGTGGTGATGCTGTTACAGGTGCAGCTACAGTTATCCTTGCTATGGGTGCAGGTAAAGCTGGTGCCAGAGGTATCGACGAATATCTTAAAAATAAATAATTGAGAATTTATTAAGAAATTCTCTTGAATGTCCAAACGCAGGGCTCTCTGGCTGGTTTTTCAGTCAGGGGGCTTTTTGGTTGTAAACTATCTTTAAATGTGCTATAATAAATATAATTGTCGGGAAAGAGTTACTGTTTATTTATGCATGTAGTAGCAAAAGACATACAGTATAAATCAGTTGCTGAGAACGGGATAAGCAGCAATGAACAAACTAATCGATGAATAATTAGTGTATCTTCGTATTTGGTGTAAGGAACAGTGTATCTGCGAAATGATGTACTAAGGAACATCGGGAAACGGAAAAAGGATCAGTTTATGATAGTTGTATATTTAATTTTGCTGGCTGTTATTCAGGCAGTGGTGGAATTTCTTCCTGTCAGCAGTATGGGACATCTGTGCGCACTGGAACAGCTTATGGGAATAAATCATGGAACAGGCTTGCTGCTGGAAGCGATACTCCATCTGGGGACTGCTGCTGCAATTATATTTTTGTTTCGGAAAGATTTAAAGAAGATAGCTCTGGAACTTTTGGGAATGTTTATGGATCTTATCGGGAATCTGAATATTTATATCTATAACAAAAGAACCGGTAAGAATCTGAATTATGCAAGAATCGTGACGGGAACATATCGGAAATTAGGGGCACTTCTTGTTATTTCAATGATTCCGACAGCAATTTTGGGATTCACAGGAAGGAGACTGGCGCTTTTGGCGGCTGATTCGCCAATCGTTCCGGGAATTGGATTTTTACTTACGGGAGTACTGCTTCTGGTAACTGATCTGAATAAGTCCGGTGGAAAAAAAGGTCCGAAAGAGGCTTCTTATGACAGCGCCATGTGGATTGGTATCTGTCAGGGACTTGCGGTTTTTCCGGGCATTTCAAGAATGGGACTTACATTATGCGCTGCACTTTTATGTGGATATAATCGTAAATTTGCGGTGCGTTTTTCAGTATTTATGAGCCTTCCTGCAATCGTAGGCGCTTTTTTTACTGAGATAGGAAATTTCGGTGCTTCTGAGATGACAGTTGGACTTGGTTTTGCGTATGTATTTGCAATGGTTATTGCAGGATTTGTGGGCTGTCTTGTGATACGAAGTACGGTTGCGATGGCTCAGAATATGAAACTGCGTTATTTTGCATATTATTCATTTGCGGTCGGTATTATTACACTGGCGTTGAATTTTGTTTTATAAGGGCCAGTATACTAATAAGGTGATTTCTAGGATATGAGGCCGGGAGTATCGGAGGTTTCAGGTATGTACGGCAAACGAAGGAATTATTCGTGAGAGATATAAAAGAGAATTAAGGAGGGAAGCCTTATAATGGCAGCATCAAAGAGTAAGAATACCGGACGTTCGGGGAAAGGTACAAAAAATACAAGGAATGCGAAAAAGCCGACGGCTATGGAGCAGGAAGTAGGTAAATTTCAGACAGAGATTATAATATTTGTGATCCTGGCAGCCTGCGTGATTCTGATGGCAAGCAATTTTGGCGTGGGAGGTTTTGTAGGAGATGCGATCAGTAACTTCTGTTTTGGACTGATGGGCCTGATGGCATATTTATTTCCAATCGTGTTCTTTTTAGAAGCGGCTTTTATTCTGATCAACAGGACGAATCGTCTGGCATATAAGAAACTTGCGGCAGCATTTGTAATGTTTTTATTTATGTGCGGAGCTGCACAGCTTCTTACGGATGGCTATATGAAAAGCACGACTTTGCTGGATTACTTTTCATTAAGCGCGGATTATAAAACTGGAGGCGGACTGATTGGTGGAGCAATCTGTATTTCAATCACATCTGCATTTGGTACGATTGGTGGTTATGTTATCATTATTCTGGCGTTTGTTGTCTGCATGATCATTATTACACAGCGTTCGCTGTTGGATTTTATAACTATGATCGTTATAAAGATATGTGATTTTGTAAAAGAGGGACATACACGATATGTTCAGGGACAGCCTGAGCGTGCGATGCGCAGGGAGGAGCGTGCCCGCGAACGCCAGCTTATGCGTGAAGAAAGACGTGAAGAACGAATCCGCAGACTGGAAGAGGAGATCGGAGATGATGAGATTTCAGATGATGATTTCCTTCTTGATCCGGCTGAAGCGAAAAAAATGAAAAAAGGTGGATTTCTTGAAGGTACCAAACTGACAGGATATCCGGAGGAGAAACCGAAGAAAAAGAAAAAAAGAATCAGTGAAGAAGAAAAGACGGTATCAAGAGCATCGGAAATGTCAGCAGAAGATGCAGGTACTGATACAGCTCATGAGAATATAAATCAGGAGCAGGATGAAACTGCGACAAAATATATGAGTTCCCCGATGAATTTTGAGATTCACAGAGCTGATACTACATCAGATATATACGAAAATGAGAATATTCCTCAGGAAGAAGATTTATTTACTGAGAAGGAAGAAGCTTACGCAGACACTGTTTCCAGGTCTTCTGAACAAGCGAAAGTGCCGGAGGATGTGCCCCCTTTTCAGGAGGAGAAGGCACCACGGCAGCCTTCGAGGAACCCTAAATCTTCTCAGAAAGAGATCCAGAGCGGAATTGTAAATATTCAGCATGAGATTATCCAGCAGGAAGAAGCCGTAAAAAAAGAATACAAATTTCCTACATTAAATCTTCTTAAAAAAGGAAGCAATAAATCACAGGGAGATTCTGATGCATATCTGCGTAAAACAGCACAGAAGCTTCAGGAAGTATTACATAACTTCGGAGTAAATGTGACAGTGATGAATGTAAGCTGCGGCCCTACGGTTACCCGCTATGAGCTCCAGCCGGAGATGGGAGTGAAGGTCAGCAAGATCGTTGGTCTTGCAGATGACATCAAGCTTAACCTTGCAACTCCTGATATCCGTATTGAGGCACCGATTCCGGGAAAGGCAGCAGTAGGAATTGAGGTTCCGAATAAAGAGAACAGTACGGTTATGCTCAGAGATCTGCTTCAGTCAGAAGAATTCCAGAAAGCGAAATCCAAGCTATCTTTTGCTGTAGGTAAGGATATTGCAGGAAAGACAGTTGTAACGGATATTGCGAAGATGCCGCATCTTCTGATCGCCGGTGCAACAGGTTCCGGTAAATCCGTATGTATCAATACTTTGATCATCAGTATTTTATATAAAGCGAAACCTGAAGAAGTAAAGCTTATTATGATTGACCCTAAAGTAGTAGAACTTAGTGTTTATAATGGAATTCCGCACCTGTTTATTCCGGTCGTAACAGATCCGAAAAAAGCGGCAGGAGCTTTAAACTGGGCGGTACAGGAGATGACAAATCGTTACAATACTTTCGCAGAGTATGGTGTGCGTAATCTGGATGAATATAACAGAAAAGCAGAACAGATCAAGGAGGCAGGAGCGGAAGAAGAACCGGTGAAGATGCCTCAGATCGTAATCATTGTGGACGAGCTTGCAGACCTTATGATGGTTGCACCGGGTGAGGTGGAAGATGCGATCTGCCGTCTGGCTCAGCTTGCGCGTGCTGCCGGTATTCATCTGATCATTGCGACACAGAGACCATCTGTAAACGTTATTACCGGTCTGATCAAGGCGAACATGCCTTCTCGAATTGCTTTTTCTGTATCCTCTGGTGTCGATTCCAGAACAATCCTGGATATGAATGGGGCAGAGAAACTTCTTGGAAAAGGTGATATGCTCTTTTATCCGCAGGGATATCAGAAACCGGCGAGACTTCAGGGAGCGTTTGTTTCTGATGATGAAGTCAGTGCGGTGGTTGAGTTTCTTGCAGATAAGAATCCGGGAGTACAATATAACCAGCAGATTGAGCAGCAGGTGAACTCTCCTGTAACAGCAGCAGGAATGTCTGGTGATGACAGGGATGTACATTTCGAGGAAGCTGGTAAGTTTATCATTGAAAAAGAGAAAGCTTCCATTGGCATGCTTCAGAGAATGTTTAAAATTGGCTTTAATCGTGCTGCCAGAATTATGGATCAGCTTTGCGATGCAGGTGTAGTTGGTCCGGAAGAAGGGACTAAACCGAGAAAAGTTCTTATGTCTATGGAAGAATTTCAGAATTATCTTGAGAACCAGTAAGTGAGGACTGCCTATGAAATGTCCGAAATGTCACAAAGAAGTGGAGAAGGGGTCTTTGTATTGCCCGTATTGTCTTGCAGAGATACCTTGGGTAAAAGAGTTTGATTCTGTAGAAACACTTATGAAGAAAGAACAGCAGAATCGTCCGCCACAGAAGAAATCCAAGTTTAAATATTTTAATAAATTAAAAAAATGGAAGAGAAAAAAACGATATATCAGACATATCAGTAAAAAACAGCTGATATGTCTTGTGGCATTTGCGGCAATATTGCTGGGGGCACTGTGTTATCGGCAGTTACATTCTTTTTCGGCTTTGTATTCCGGCGCAAAGAGGCAGTATGAACAGCAGAATTATGAAAGGGCATTAAAGATTGCGGAAGATGCCCTTGATTTGAAACCGGAAAGTGAGGCTGCAAATCTCTTGTTGGCGAAGAGTATGGAGAAGCTGGGAGACAGGAAATCAGCAATTCTTGTTTTGAAACCTTTTATACGTAATAAAACTGCCGGAGTGTCATTATACAGGGAATATGTGGAGTTTCTTGTACAGAACGGAAATACTGAGGAAGTAAGAAATGTACTGAAACATGCAAGTAAGGAAGTTCAGGATAAATGCAGTGATTATATCTGCGAAACTCCTGTGTCAAATCCTGCGTCGGGTACTTATGCATCGGTACAGACTCTGGAATTGAGGGCAGATCATGCCCGGATTTATTATACTCTGGATGGAAGTGTACCTACAAAAGACAGTGCGTTGTATACAGAGCCGATTACTTTGAGAGAGGGAACGACAGAAGTTAAAGCGATTGGTGTGAATGATAAAGGCATTGAGAGTGATATGATCTACAGAAAATATGTGATTGTTCTGAAGACACCAGATGCACCAGAGGTAACACCAAAGTCTGGCGATTATGATAAGAAAACCAAAATAAAAGTGACTGTGCCGGATGGATGTAAGGCATATTACGCGTTTGATTCTCAGCCGGATATTAACAGTACACTTTATGAACAGCCAATATCCATGCCTGTTGGATATCATAAATTAAATGTGATTCTTGTAGCTGCCAATGGTAAGGTCAGTAAAGTGACTACGATGGAGTATTATCTGCAATATTAGTGGCTTTTGCTTTGAATTAAAATTTGTCGAGTTACTGTTCACGAAGTGGACAGTAACTTTGTTGACACATTAGAAGTAAGGAAGATTAAATAATGGAAATCCGTATTATTACAGTTGGAAAGATTAAAGAGAAATATTTATCTGATGGAATTGCAGAATATGCGAAACGACTCAGCAGATACTGTAAACTGACTTTTTGTCAGGTAGCCGATGAGAAAACACCTGATAAGGCATCGGAAGCATTAAATATACAGATCAAAGATACAGAGGGAGAGCGTCTGATGAAGCATATCCGGGAACAGGATTATGTGATCGCGCTGGCGATTGATGGAAAAATGCTGGATTCGGTAGAGCTTTCTGAAAAGATTGAAAAACTGGGGGTTTCTGGTATCAGCTCCATTGCTTTTGTAATCGGCGGATCACTGGGATTAAGCGACAGGGTGTTAAAACGTGCGGATTATAAGCTGAGTTTTTCAAAGATGACATTTCCTCATCAGTTGATGCAGATGATTCTTCTGGAACAGATATACAGAAGTTACCGCATCATGAACCATGAGCCATATCACAAATAAATGCGGGATTTCTGCGGATGGTGAATATCTGATAGGATATTATAATGATGTTAAGTTCAAAAGTCTTATCGTGCAAGCACGAACGACTTTCTGATCTTTTGATCCTGACATCTTATAATATGAGTGCTGCACAATACGAATATAAAATGAAAGAAGACAAAAGACATGAACACAGAAAAATTTGAAGAGTTTATTTCGCAATATCCCATTTTTGAATATCGTTTGCTTGATACAAAGGATATCGGAGTAGAAGAGCGCGTGCGTACGATCTGCAGAGAAGAATGTGAGCGTTATGATTCTACCTGGGCCTGTCCGCCGGCAGTGGGTACTTTGCAGGAATGTGAGAAGAAAATAAGAAGTTTTCCACAGGCTGTTTTCTTTTCCAGTGTGGCGGAAGTTTCGGATATTATGAATATGGAAGAAATGTTATCTACCAGACATGCGCACGAAGATCTGACCACAGAGGTGGGAAAATACCTGAACAGGGAAGGATATGAGACATATATCCTTTCGACAGAATCCTGCGATATCTGTGAAAAATGCGCATACAAGGAAGGAAAACCCTGCAGGCATCCAGAGCGGATGCATCCATGTCTGGAGAGCCATGGCGTGGTAGTAAATGAGATCGTAGAGCGCGAATCTATGGAATATAATCTTGGAGGAAATACCATTCTGTGGTTTTCTATGGTTCTGTTTCGTTAAACTGGAATTTGTATAATCTCTCTGGCATAGACTGATACTAAAAGCCGGAGGGATTTTTTTATGGGAAAATTGGGACGGTGGAAGGAACAGATGGTATCAGCGTTAGAGATTCCTCCTGATCTGGCATATAGTGAAACGATTATTACTATGACTGGTTCAATGGAAATTCTCATTGAGAATTATAAGTCTATTTCCAGATATACACCTACAGAAATTGTAGTCCGGTCTCTTCGGGGAAAGGTAAGCATCTGTGGAAAAAATCTGGAGATTCTCTGGTATACTTCCAGCGCAATGAAGGTGACCGGGAATATCTCAGGTATTTATCCAAAGAAGCAGATGACATAAAAATCAGGTGGTGGGAATGGAAAAAATCCTGAAATTAATATATGGTTACATAATCATTCTTGTGAGAGGAGAATATCCGGAACGCTTTTTAAATCTCTGCAGAAGCAGAAAGATTTATATGGAGAAAATACAGTACAAAAATAATGATCAGGTTACTGCTCAAATGCGGGCAGGAGATTTCTGGCGCTTAAGACCGGTTCGGAGTAAAACAGGTGTACATATTCAGATTATACAAAAACGGGGAATGCCCTTCTTTTTTTTCGCAAATAAAAAAAGAAAAGCTTTTTTTGCAGGAATGCTTCTTGGATGTGTTCTGATATTTTTTATGACGGGGAGAATCTGGAATATTCATATAGAGGGAAATGTCCGAAACGGTACAGGAGAGATACTGGATTTCCTTGATGAACAGGGTATCGTTCACGGAATGGCGAAAAAGAAAGTGAATTGTTCTGAGCTTGCGGCAGCAGTACGAAGAAAATTCACAGAAACTACATGGGTATCTGCAAGGATAGAAGGAACCCGTCTGATTCTCGAACTTCAGGAGGGAATTACTGAAAAAGAAGATTCTGCGGATACAAGTCCTTGTGACTTGATCGCAGATAAAGAAGGGATAATTACGGATATGATCGTTCGTTGTGGAGTACCTGTGAAGAACCCCGGGGATGTATGTAAAAAGGGGGAACTTCTGGTATCCGGAGAACTTCATATTATGAATGACAGCCAGGAAATCGTGAGAAATGAATATGTTCATGCAGATGCAGACATTTTTATTTCCAGACAGATTTCATATTATCAGGAATTTTCAATGAAGCATCCGGTGGAAAAACCAGCTGGAAAAATAAAACGTGGATTATACTTTCGCATAGGACAATGGTATCTTGGATTATACGGACCGGTGGTTCAAAGTCAGCGATGTGTTACGGAGGAAGAACCTCTGCATATTACAGAAAATTTTCTGCTGCCTGTATGGATCGGACGGGCAAAAGTTGTAAATTATGAATCAAAAGAAGAAACTTATACGCCGGAAGCGGCCAATGGGGAGGCTGCACAGCAATTACAAAAATACGAGAAAAAACTTCTGGAAGATAATCTGAAGATTTTAAAAACTAATATAACAACCAGAATTACCGGACAGTCTTGCATTACGAGGGGAACCATACAAGTCGTAGAACAGATTGGTAAAGAACAGGTGATAAAGGAGAAAGATACAAAAATCCGGTGAGGGAGTTTGACCTGTAAACAGGATTACTGTTCACTTCGTTCTCAGTAACACGCTTTGCGATGCACAGAATTTATGCTGATCGCATAAATTCGCGCCGTATGTCTCGGGATTTTGGCATTTTCATGCCAAAACACCTCGCGGGA
>ERZ791932.522-NODE-522-length-19812-cov-13.932227_pt1 | contig 19812 bp, 14 predicted proteins | sample MGYA00510126_ERZ791932 | MGnify/ENA primary metagenome ERZ791932 (study PRJEB30046, sample SAMN00993244) | human gut metagenome | study: EMG produced TPA metagenomics assembly of the A metagenome-wide association study of gut microbiota in type 2... | reverse complement strand
ACCATGCCACTGTGAAGCTCGGTTCCGCCCTGACGCACTGGTTCACGCGCTATCGCCGTTCTGTCGGAGTAGGTGGTCAACATGGTGAGCCGAGCACCAAGGCTTTCCATAGCTTCCGCCATACGGTGATCGAGTATCTGCACAAAGAGGCCCGTGTGGACCTTTCTATGCTTCAGGCCGTTGTTGGGCATGAGATGGTGGATATGGGGGTAACGGAGAACTATGCTGGTGACTGGCCTGTGAAGACGTTGTTGACGGATGTTATAGCTCGTTTGCACTGGGAATTAGATCAGAGATAATCAAGACAGATAATAGGATTGGTTTGGATGTTTGAAGAATATATCCATTTTGAAGGGATAACCTGTTTTTATCCAGCGTAAAGAAGAGCAGTATGTTGTAATTTATTTAAATAATAAATATTTATTTTTTTAGAAATGTGATTGACATGAAAAATCTATGAGTATAGTATCAAAAATAAGATTTTTTATCTGAGGAGGTGCTATATGTCACAGAGTAATTAATTAAATTAATTGATATTAAAGCTTGAATATATTCCAAAGCCTTTTTTAAGGCTGTTTTGGGACTTCAATAAGTATTGTACTATACTTATTGAAGTTTTTTTGTTTTCTAGCCTCCCTTTGTATTGAAGCAAAAAATGAAGCTATTTTTGATGGTGAAGTAGAGTCGATGAAAGTCACAATTCTAAACGGGTCTTCCTTTTGGGAGGTATGGAAGGCATGTGCTTTATAGACGTGAGGCCTTTTTGTGTGGAACTTCGAAATATTGCAAATAGTAGGTGAAAAAATAATTACAATTAATAATGCTTTAACTCGAGAGTTTGAACTAGCTTGGGCTGTAGATTTTGTGTACCGTCTCGCCGATCTGCACTGGCGCGAGTGGGGCTCCCAACTGGGGATTGACACACATTGGTTGACGTTTTCGTCGTACGGGTCTCCTGGTAGCGGGTTGATTTGGCAATGGGCGTCCGCCAACGGAATCCCGGGGGCCGAGGCTCCTCTTGAAATGGCGCGGCGACTGGGACTGAAGCTTTATTTGAAGCAACGACTCCTTTTTTCGGAGAAAGCCAATTGCGTTCGTCTTGGCGCTGTCCCTTCTCCCCAAGAGGGTGATATTCTTCCTTCTCCTTTGGAGCCACTTGGTTTCCGGCGGGAGGCGTTCTTTCCGTACACGACCCCTGATGGAAAGAGCGCAAGCGGGGGAGTTGCCTATTTGCGAGATGATGAGGGGAATACAATCCGGCTTCCCGTCACCCCGTGGGAAGACGAACTTCATAGGATTCGTTGGGATTGGCTCTCTTGGGGGACTCCACTCCCTCTGTTCAACGTGCACGAACTTTTTGCTCATCGAAACGACACAGTCTTTATCCTGCCGACAGAGCAGGATGTGGACTGGCTCCTCAAGAATGCGGCTTGGCTGGCGTCTCGGTTTCCGCTGACGACATGGCCCGGAGGGTTGCAGGAGACTCTTCCTCTCTCCGATTGGGGCTACTCGCGTCGCGCAAGGTTGTCATCGTCGTCCACCCTTCCGCCGATGGTGCACGGATCGCGGATACTCTTTTTGAGCAGCTGGAAAAGGCTGGAGTTCAGCAGACGGGTTTCATCCTGCCCGAAGCTCAGATCAAGGAGACAGGAGACTGGCGGAAGTGGATCGCCATGAACTATGACGTTACTCACGCGATCTTGCGCGATCGAACCTCGTCTCGCGATGGCTTTTGGGCCTTCTCCAAGCGCGAGTTCGGACTGGAATTGGGGCCGAAAGATCAGCATGCCTTGTCTCTTACGGAGTTTCTTTCCCTCCCTGTACCTGAACAGACTTGGCTGATTCCCGAACTCCTTCGGGCAGGGGATCGCGTGATGGTCTACGGCGCAGCCAAGAGCGGTAAGACGACATGGATTGTCCATGAGGCTCTGCACATGGCTGCGGAGGGACATCGTGTCCTGTATATCGACGGCGAAATGGGGATCGGTGACTTTCAGGCCCGTTTAAGTGCAGCTCTTGCTGGTGCTCAAATTCCTGATGGGTTCCGTGTCCTGTCGTCGCGTGCATTGGGGCGGAACTTGCAACTGGAGACACCGGAGGAGCAAATGTTTGTCCTCCAGGAAGCAAAGGACGTTGAAGTCGTCGTGTTCGATAACCTTCACGCCTTGTTCCCATCGTCGCTTCAGGCGGGGCCAGAAAGCTGTGAAGTCCTCAATCATGTAGTTGATACTCTCCATCTTTCTGGAAAAACTGTCATTTTTATCCATCACAGTTCACGAAGCGGAGCTTCGTTTGGGTCGTCCGTGAAGGAACTTGGGCTGGAGTTGAAGCTCAAGGTCACGAAGAAGGACCGGGGCATCGAGATCACGCTGGAGGCTGCGCGTGGGCTGAGCCCGGAGCAGATGACTCCGCGTCATTTCTCCCTCCCATCTTCAGTCCCTTGCTTGGAAGAAGGGGCCCCTGCACAGACTCTTCCTGCCGCTCCTGTGGAAGAAAAGGAAGAGGACGATATCGATCAGGCGATCCGGCGCGAACTGGAGGCCGATCCTTCAGCCTCATGCCGTGCCATTGCCGGGAAAGTGGGGGCGAGCAAATCTGCTGTATCCGAACGGATGAAGAAGATTAAGGCGTTGAAGTAACCTTTGGGAGGGGCTCCGGCCCCTCCTCAACAGGATCAAAGGTAATAGTTATGAATAGGCAATATATTTTCTGGGGACATTCTGATCCTCCACATTGCGAATGGCATATCATTCCAAACACTCCAGAAGATCGAGCCACGGCTATTCAGGCTGGTGCCACGGCTTTTTCGACTGTGAGCTTCTCGGCTCCTCCTGAGAAGGGCAAGCCCGAACCGACCCGCTTCGGTGATCTGATCCTTGACTTCGATTCTAAGGATGATCCCAAGACAGCCATCATGGAATTGATCTATTTTGTAGAGTGGTTGATCAGCGAATATGATGTAAATCCCCGCTTTCTTCAATATTGGATATCCGGGGGAAAGGGATGCCACCTGTTGATTCCGGCGAGGATGTTCGGAGGAGAAGAGGGCGATCCACTTCTTCCCTGTATCCACGAGAAAATGGTTCACGAAATCAATGAAGGAGGGCACATGCCTCTCTCGCGTTGTATCGATATGTCCATGTATCCCATGGGGAAAGGCAAGCTCTTGCGGATCGAAAATGTCCGCCGTCGGAATGGGCGCTATAAAATTCCTGTCCTGTGGGATGAGCTCACCAAGATGCCTATGGATGACTTGCTGGCTCTGACTGCCACGCCACGGCAGGTAGAGCTAGCTGATACGCATATTCCTCAACAATCGGAGTCTCTGACGGATCTGTTCCTCCATTGTCAGGTCGCTGTACATGCGGGAAGTAGCTCTCGAACGCAGACTCGTGGGGTTGAGGCGGTTGAGAAAGAATGTACCTTTATTAGGCATTGCCGGGATGATGCCGTAACTCTTTCGGAGCCTGAGTGGTACGCGATGATCACGAACCTTGCCGTTCTTGGTCCAGTTGGGCGTGAACTCATACATAGCTATAGCCGCGTTCTTACTCTGGTTATTCCGTTGAAGAAACAAACAAAAAAATCTGTCATGCTCTGGAGGGGAGTCCCATGACATGTACGACCATCAAGAATATTTGGGATTGCGGTAAAAACTGTGGCGTGAGTAGTCCGTATCTTTTGTACCGAACGACACAGGGGAGCAAACCCACAGCTGGTGTTTTTGTTCTTGAGGAGGATGGTCTTTTTCGTTCAGACCCCACCGATCTGTCCCGAAAGGGGCTTTGGCTCTCTTCCTCAATTGAAGTCGTTGCCCAGACGAGAGATCCCCTGAACGGTTCATGGGGACGGCTTGTAAGGTTCCATGATGCCAATGGCGTCCTCCACCAACTTATCCTGAGCATGGCAGAGTTGGGGGGGAATGGAGACAGTGTGCGACAGATGCTGTTGGAACAGGGACTTCGAATTTCACCGGACAAGACGGCTCGGAGCCTTCTCATCCGTTTTCTGAACGATTCAGCTCCACAGATGTTTGCAAGGATGGTTAAAAAATTCGGATGGATCGGGGATGTGTATGTCCTCAGGAACATAGCCTATGGTGGAGTAGAAGGAGAGCTTTTCATCCCAGAAGCCCCACAGCTATCGGATATTTTTGAGCCTTCTGGAACTCTCGAAGATTGGCAGAAAAACGTGGCGATTCCCTGTCTCGGCAATCCGCTGCTGGAATTGGCAATTGCTTTTGCCTTCACAGGACTGCTTCTTGAACCCTGTGGCCTTGAAGGTGGTGGGCTCCACTTCTTTGGACCTTCTTCCTGCGGCAAAACGACTGCCCTCAAGGTGGCAGGTTCTGTCTGTGGCGGTGGGGGGAAGTACGGTTATATCCGTCAATGGCGGGCTACCGACAACGCCCTTGAGGGTACTGCTGCAACACACTGTGACAACCTCCTCTGTCTTGATGAAATCGGGCAGGCATCCTCGCGTGTCGTGAGCGAAGTGGCCTACATGTTGGCAAACGGCCAAGGGAAGGCCCGCGCCAACAAGGATGGAAACGCCAAGGCCATACGGGAATGGCGGTTGTCCTTCATGTCTACGGGGGAGCTGACCCTTGCGGACAAGATCGCGGAAGACGGACGAGGGCAAGTCATGGCTGGACAGGCCGTCCGTGTGCTGGACATCCCGGCGGACGGTGGTACTGAACAAGGTATTTTTTACGTGTATTTCTAATGGATTGGATGGTGATATATTCAGTCAACAGCTGGTTAGAGCCACAGGACAATTTTATGGAACCCCACTCCGAGGATTCCTCGAACGTCTTGTCGATGGGCTCGAAGAACATGTCTCTGACGTCGAAAAAGAGATTGCCGACTTCGTTCGGAATGTGTGCCCGGAAGGTGCTTCGGGACAGGTCAAACGTGCGTGTCAGCGATTTGGGCTGATAGCTGCCGCAGGAGAAAAAGCCATCAGCTTTGGTGTCCTTCCGTGGCCTGAGGGAACGGCCTCGCGTGCGGCCCAATTCGGTCTTTCCGCATGGATCAAGGAGCGCGGAGGAATCGGGGATATGGAGATCGAAAACGCTCTGGAGCGGATCAAGACCTTCTTCCAGAAACATGCGGAGACTCGTTTCCGCATGCTAGATTCCTGCGGACAGTTGGGGTATGCGCCCTCTAGTCCGGCTGGATATGTCTGGGAAGAGGATAATGGGGAACGTATTTTCCTCGTGGAGCCCAACGTATTTCGGGATGAACTCTGCCGTGGAGTCAATCGGCAGATACTTCGGGAAAAGCTCAAGGAACTTGGTTGGCTCGCTCGAAACAGGTACGGCATGTTGATGGAGACAAAATGGATCAGGGGACGAAACAAGCGCGGTATCTGCTTCGTTCCTCAGAGGTGGGAAGAGAGTGAGCCCGGTTTGCTTTCAGTTACAAGAGGTTGAGTGCAACTAGCCCAGCAGTAACCTAAGGGGAGTCCTTTGCAAGTTGGAGGGCTCCTTTTTTATCATGCGTGCGGGATTCTGTGCGTTTTGAATCTGTCCAGAATACCCGTCCAGTCGAGAGAAAAGGCTGTCCGCACAACGCACAGCACGCACAACATGAAAACAGGTTACGCAGAAAAATTTTCGATCACTGTCCAAGTTCTTTCCCATGCCCGAGCGACCATTCCCTTAAATTTTCGTACTGCGGGAGTGATGTCCAAAAGTTCCGAGCCTGAAACAAGTGTCCCACGTTCCCGTTGATGTTCGGCAAGGAGCGCGATGTATTCCTGCCTCCATTCCTTGGGAATAATGATGGGGGGAAGTCCTGCTCGCAAAAGAGGAAGATTTGAGATAAGGCGGGCCAGCCGTCCGTTGCCGTCCGCAAACGGATGGATGTGGACGAAGGGGATATGCAGTCGTGTATATATGGATGGGGCATTTTCCCGCGTCACTCGCTGCTCGTTGAAGAAGTGCAGCCAGCGGGCCATAAGCGCAGGCACGTCTTCGGGAGAGGCATATTCCATCCAGACGGCTTTCCCCTCACTATCTCGGCTGTAGGTTCCATTTGGAGAATTTTTGAAAGCCCCAACGGGAGCATAGACGTCAATAACGGTCCCAGTCTGGATGAAGCGGTGCAGGGTGAACAGGTGCTCTTGGCTAAGCGGGGTCTTGGTGATGACAAGCTGTTCCATCCATTTGAGCGCATCCGCATGGCCCTTGATTTCGCAATGCTCGCGAAACGTCTTCCCTGCGACGGTCAGCCCTTCCCGCAGGAAAAAGTCCGTGTCGCCAAGAGAGAAGGTATTTCCTTCAAGTCCGGCGGACGCGCATGTCCACTCGGCAATCAGGGCGTCTTGCAAGGCTGCCCGCCTGTATTCGGGAATGGCGTCCAAGCATTGGAAAAGGTCTGACATTACCGTCCATCCCTTTGTGCCCTTGAAGGGCTGTCTGGTTCTCATGGGAAAATCCCTATTACGCTTCCCCGCAAGAGTAGCCGAGATGGTCTGCGAACTCAATCTGCAAAAAAAGTTGTGCGTGCGGTGCGGTGTGCGGACGCTCTTTTTGCCGGTGGACGAGAGCTTTTGGACAGTCTGGACGTGTCCAAAACGCACAGGATTTCGCACGCACGCCAAATCTGTATGTAACGAGAGGATTTCGTATGCAACATATTAATTTTTTCATGAATATTTTTTGAGCTTCTTTTTGTCTTCCCGTCTGTCCGGGAGAATTGATGGTTCAGCTCTCTTATAGAGAGCTGAACCTCATGGACAGGAAAAATCAGATTTGACTGGCTGGCAGACTCCACACGCTGTCGGATATGGGAAGAGCTTCCTGACACAGGCATATGACGCTTCCCTGCCCTACGGTCATGCCCATTCGATTCAGTGTGGCGAAATGTCGGATATCGTCTCTTCTCGGTGAGGCTGTCTTCTTGATCTCTAGCGGATAGAGAGTGCCGTCTCTGACGAGGAGTCCGTCAAGTTCCTTCCCGTCCTTGTCACGATAAAAATACAGCGGAGCTTCCTGCCCTGCGTACCACCAACTCTTCAGTATTTGCCCCATCACCCACGTCTCGAATAAGGCCCCTGACATGGCTCCTGCCTCTGCTGTCTCCGGGGAGGTCCATCCCGTCAGGTAGCATACCAGTCCTGTATCCAGAAAATAGAGCTTCGGTGTCTTGCCAACCACTTGTCCACGTTGCTGCGCCAAGATTGAAGAAGCCATACCAGCCTGATACTTCAAGGATGAAAAGCTAGCTCTTGACCGTATTGAGATGAACATCCGCACACGAGCCAGATCGGAAAGGTGAAAAATTGTGTAGAGAAAGTTGGGGGTTGCGGCTTTTATACAAAAAATCTATATTCCATTACTGAATAGATAATTCTCTCTCTCTCTCTCTCTCTCTCTCTCTCTTTCTCTCTTTTTTTTTATAATAGAGCGTTGCCTTGTAGGCTCTACCTTCACTAGGTGAAACGGAACGGCTTTCTCTTTTTGTGCAGGTGAACATATTAGTCTTGTAGCAAATACAAAAGGATACGAGATGCCTCTTTCTCATGTTCTCATGTGGACGGAAGAGCATGGTTATCGACGCGTGACACCTGACGAGGCTACCCTCTTATACCCTGAAAAGGTCTCGGCGCGTAGTGGTCTTTTTATCTGTGAAATATGCAAGGAAAGAGTAACATTTACGGCTGAAGGACGACAGGCTCGGCACTTTAGGCATGATTCTGCGGCACTGAATAAAGACTGTGAAGAGCGTTCAGTGCAGTACGACTCTGCCCGGTACGTCTGGTCATTTCAACGGGATTTACAAGTACTCCCACTTCGTTTGGTACAGACTGAGGGGCAATATCGGCTGGAGCTTGGTTTACTGGCGCTATCGATAGAGCAGCTGGAACAATACAGCGGGCAAATGCTCTATATTAAAGGACAGAGCATAACGAAAGTATTCTCGTATGATATTACGGAACGTTTTTTCCCTGACCAGTTGACGTGGCTTGGGGTGGGAGATGTTCCAGACTCCCGTTATAGCCTTTCTATATCGGGTGGAAGGGCATTACCTCCGCTATGGCCTCATCAGGTAGAGGGAATAGAGAATCCGACCTTGTTTGATGCTGAGACAGGAAAACGACTGCCACCTTCTCCCTATGTGGTGGTTGGTCGTGAATATATTTTGGCTATCAAGGACAATGATTTTGATACAGGAAATCCAGAAGATATACATGTAGTATATATTTTTTCTCAAGAGCATAGATGGAACGGGTTGAATTTGTACAGAGTGAAGGCCCGGAAATTCAACAGATCAGCGGCCTGTTTCTTCTTACAAGTCCGAGCAACTCTCACAAGACACCCACCGAGTATCTTTCCCTTGTGGCCTACTTTCGTGCGAACTCCGCATCTCATTTATCATAATGCTGATGACATATTCGTTTTTGTTGAAGGAGAAGGCTCAAATATTCATCTTTTTCCCGAAGGGAAAAAGTTCGATTGTGGTAATGAGCATGCACGAATTATTTGTTTTATGGCTGGAACACGGAAACAAATGCTTTCCGGAATCCACATGGAACAGCTTCTGGAGGTAGGCCCTTCCCATATACTGCGGTACGATTACTTCATCCGCAGAGAGTTGAATCAGACTGCCCCGCAGCCAGAAGTCTCAATTAAAGATCAGCGAGGCACGATACTTCAAGAAGATTGGATAAAAGGTATTCCCCCGAGAGGAAAAATCAGGATATCCGCTTCTTTTGATGGTGAAGTTTGGCTGGAACATGATGGTTTTCTAGTAAATCGAAAGAAACTAAAGGGTGGCGATGAGTTGGAACTAACAGTGAACACGGGACAGACTCTGGCCATATTTCAGGGGCTGGATCGGATTCGTAGTATTGTGTTTGCTCGACCCAACCTTTCACGTCCCGGAGTGGGGCTGAATAAAGGCCTGTGGAACGATGCCCTGCTTTGCCGCCGTCTGCGGCGTCTAACAGGAGATGAGGTGCCGACAGTCCATGCGCTGACGGAGGCAGTTCGTTTTTTTCAGAGCTATCGGGCTACCGGAGCGTGGTTGCGTATGCGGAAGGCAGAGGGCTCTATTTCAGCAAGGGCATTGTCCCTGCTCCTGACTTTGATGAACAAATGATGGCATAGCCGGAGAGAAGACTATGTGTGAAGAAGATTCTTTGGTTTCAGTCTGTGTGGTGCGTGGTGGGGAGAATTTTATCACTCGTATTGCCGATGTTGAAGGGAATAAACTCGTTCCGCCAAGAGTAGACTATTCCAAGGAATTCAAAGGAGCCAATAGGGATAAACTCTATTACAATCCTCATAAGGAATCATGCTTGCCTGAAGGACACATGGGTATATGGAAATGGAGCGTAAGCCCAAGCCTCACAGATACGGATAAAGACTGGATAGCTAGTGAATACCAAAAGTTTTTGAGGCCGATTGAAGTTTTTTCTGGCTTTAGATACAGGGAAAAAGAGGAATTGGCGGCTCTCCTGCGAGGGGGAATAACTATACCGCCATGTGATCACCCCATTTTGATTCTGTTCCGCAATGAATCCCGTGATCAAGCTGTTCTGTGTGAGCCTTTCCAGTTGGAGGTAACGGGAGACGGTGTGCGTGTAAAAGACGATATTTTTAGAATGCCTTGTTATGATATCGAGGAAATCGACCTCTTTTATACACAATCGACGCAGGGGCTTCCTCGTCGATGCCTATACCGTTTTTTAGAGCTTCCTCAGAATAGCAACTGTTTTTTCATACGCTCTCCTGAAAAAGCTATAAAAAAGATATTTCAGGATCGGCTAAGTTGGAGTTTTATCAAAACTCACAACCTGGGTACTCGTAATGAATACAAAATATTCCGTAGTATAATAGAAGCATTGCCAGAAAATGATCTTATTGAAGAACTCTCAAACCAGTGTCAATGTTCTAAAGATGTAGCTGACAGCTACTGGAAGGTTTTTAAAGAACATATTGATAAATATGTGCGGGGTGAAGATATTGAGACGGAGGCGTTGCGTAGCCTTCTGGAGAGAGATAAATTTCTCAGCGACCGTTTGTACGAAGAGTGGCTACAGGCTCATCAGCAGGAACTGAACGAAGAAGAGAATAAACTTCAGCAAGCTCGAGCTGAATTCGAAGTACAACGGGATACATTGGAAAAGGAACAGGAAAAGCTGGAAGCTGATTTCACGGAATTTCAGAGGAATCAGAAAGTTGAACAGGCTAGAATACAGAACGAGACGAAGAAGGCTGAAGCCCGTCTCATCAATATTCGCGAAGAAGCGAAGCATTACGAAACACTGGGTCAGGAAAGTCTCCAGCTGGTACGGGAGAAACTCAGTCTCGCTCGGGAAGAAGCCGCAGAGTTTCTTGCAGACTTAGCATTGTTTAGCACACATGATTATGTAACAGCCTCTGTTTCTTCCGGCATAGAGGAGCGCCCCATTCCTATGGCTCGTTTCCTGCCGGGACGCTTACCGGCAGAATGGGAGACAGTTACCAGTGCGGAAGAAGAACTGGAAGAATTGGAAGAAAATTTGAGGCAGTCCGGGGTAAACAAAGAGCATCTTTCTGCATTAGCGGTATACTTGTACGGAGTCTTTCAAAGCAAGATACCGCTTCTATTAGCGGGGCCACAGGGAATTTCCATAGCAAATGCAATATCCTGCACTATGACTGGGCGTTATGCCGCCGTGCTGGACTGCTGTGGAGAATGGGATTCTACCATGCTGGATGAGGCTATAGGTAGTGATGATGTGGTCATCATTGTAAAACATCCATTTCAGAACCGCTGGATTGATCATCTTCTTCCTGAACTGGCTGCCACGGAAAAAATGTGGATTTTTGTCCATCCCTATGCAGATGACCTCCCTCTTGAGCCTTCCGGAATGTATCAATATCTTCTTCCTTTGGTACTGGATATTTTTATAGATCATAAAGCTACTCCCGAAGCCATACTCTGTAGTCGGAGGGGAGGGGAATACAAAGAGATTTCCTCTGCTACAGAAATAAGAAGAATGACAAGTCCGCTCAGAAAATTAAGTCGGAATCTTTATCTTGAAATGCAGGTTAACCGACTCATGGGCTTTGTCTGTGCTCTCTCGAAAAAAGGCAACGAGGCTTTTCTTCGTTGTGGCTGCCTGCTCTTCTCGCTGGCTATCGCGCTGGGCCGGAAAGATACCTTTCTCGAGATAATCCAAAATGAAGAGAGCCTCGAGCAGACAGATAGAACCTTTCTTGAGGAGAGTATCGGAGATATCCGATGAATATTAATTCTGTATTTGAACGCATGGCAGAAGAGTTGGCTATCAAAAGGGGAATAACGGAAGATATTTTGTCCTGGAAATGTCGTATTGCCTATAGCGTCACCGCTAAACGAGGATTAGACGCACTTTGGGAGCAGGATGTGGGAGAGCAACATGGTACGGTATCCTTAAGTCATCTCATGGGAACCATGAAACAGGTACTCAGGACGTTTTATGTACTCTGCCCAGATATCGAAGCATCCATACAAAATTTTATTCAAGATCCTATACTTCTTGGCAAAGAACCAGAAGCATTGCTCGGAAAACTTCTTCAGGAAGGCGGTTGTTTCTACCATGTTTCATATCGGGCCGCCCCTTCCCCCTTTGTGAAGGCACAGCTGGCCGGAGTAACATTCCTTCGCGGGGTACCATTAGGAGCTGCACGGTGTATGAGCGGGGCAGGTATGTATACGGAAATGCCTGCCGATGGTTCTCCCGAAGAGGTTGCGTCTCTGTTTGGCCTACGGAAGATAGTATCTGGAGCAGACTTGGATAAACTAGAAAATACTCTTCCAGAAGACTCTAGGGCAAGCATGGACGGCTGGGAGTTTTTGGAGCTGTCGAGAATAAACGGAAAATATTGGAAATCTCGTCCTGATAAGGGCGTGTCTTCTCTTGCACGAAGAGAGCATGACGTAGAAAAAGTATATACGCTGTATCGGTATGACGGTAGTAAATTTCTTTGTCGCACTCTTCCGGAGTTCTGGCATTCTGGGACACAGTATCTTGCACTGGCAATTGCCCTGCTCTCCCAGAGGGGGGCATTACCTCCCATCACATACAGCGTGAAAAATAGTGACTCTGTAGTATCCTTAAAAATTGGCTACCTGCTCCCGCCCGCAGAAGAAACTTTTTTCCGTTTATATAGCTGGCCTGATACGGTTCAAGATAACAATCCGTATTTTTTCCGTATCATGGCCCAGCCTGTATTCAAGGCTTTTCAGATTCTTATGACCTATCTGGGGTATACATTCTTGGAGGAGTCCCATGGCTGAAGGTATTCTTGCTACACATGAATCGCTCAGGATCGCGCTAAAAGAATATATTACGGCTCAGTATCTGCGAAGGATACCTGTCTTGCTGGAGGCTTTAGAGGGACGACTTGATCAAGAAGGTGTCCTATTCCAAGAACCTTATATAGAGTCTTCCCCGGCCTACGAAAGTGTATTGGATGGCCTGTCCCATGCTTCGCTCCCCGGCTGGATGAAGATTTTTTTCTCTCAATTGTCCGAAGCCGGGCTTGGTGTCTATGCCAAGCCTTTTCGGCATCAAGTCACTGCGCTGGAACAGGCTGTGGCAGGGAAAGACTTGTTTGTGTCTACAGGTACAGGGTCTGGTAAAACGGAATGCTTCATGTGGCCGCTTATGGCCAAGCTGGTTCAGGAAGCGCATGACTCTCCACGGACATGGGAAAAACGCGGGGTACGCTGCATCATCATGTATCCTATGAATGCCCTTGTATCCGACCAGATAAGACGCCTGCGTCGGCTTCTTGGAGATGAGGCAGGCCGTTTCGTGGACTTGTTCCGGGAATGTGCCGATGATAATGCCCGTCGTCCCCAATTCGGCATGTACACAGGCCGTACCCCCTACCCCGGGGCGGAAGCACGTCTGGGAGAAGATCAGGCGTTGGCCAAAACACTGGCGCGTGTTATTGGAAAGGATGGCTTATCTCCGTATCTTGAAGGCCTGAAGAAGCAGGGAAGAATACCCGCTAAGAAAGACCTGTCCACCTTTGTAGCACACCTTAGGGACGGTCGCCATGTGACAGATCCTGAGGATGCGGAACTTATCACTCGTTTCGAGATGCAGACAACTAGTCCGGATATTCTCATCACCAACTATTCCATGCTGGAATACCTTCTGTTTCGTCCTCGGGAAAGAAATATTTGGGACGATACGCGCAAATGGCTGGATGCTTCCCCTAATAATCGTCTGCTTTTTGTTATTGATGAAGCCCATATGTATAAAGGTGCATCGGGCGGAGAAGTCGCTTTATTGCTGAGGCGTCTTTTTTATAAGCTGGGGATACCACGTGAACGGGTACAATTCATCCTGACCACGGCGAGTATGCCTGATTCTTGTGAGGAAGATCGTCTGGCTGTACGGGAATTTGCAGGTCGTCTTTCCGCCTCTGATGGAGAGAGCTTCTGTTACCTTACTGGCGAAAAGAGGGAACTGCTTCCAGCTGTTATGGATATCCCGATTGAGCATATCGCTCGGTTTCAGGTTTCAGAGCTGACGGCAGGGGAGAGATTGATAGAAACACTGAATACCTTCTGGCAGGACTTCAGGACGGAGCCTTCCTTCACTTCACTTGATTCGGCAAAAGCATGGCTCTTTGACCATTTGGCAGAGTACCGACCTTTCCGTGAACTCATGAAATTGTGCCGAGGGACAGCCATTTCTTTTCATGAGCTGGCTTCCGGCCTTTTCCCTGACAGAGTTCCAGAGAAATCTTTGCCGTACGTAGGCGTGCTTTTGGCTATGGTTGCGTTGGCTCAAAAAGAGGGGAATGTCCTTTTCCCTGTCCGCGCACACATGCTCTTTCGAGGCATACAGGGGCTGTATGCCTGCTCGAATCCAGAGTGTTCCCACTCCCACGAGAAAGACGGACTCGTTTTGGGAGAAGTCTTTCTTACTGGCGGTCATGCCTCCTGCCCGCATTGCGGCAGCATGGTTTATGAGTTGTACAATGACCGCCGCTGCGGGGCCTTATTTTTTCGAGGGTATATCCTTGAAGAACAATTCCAACGCCGTGGGCGTACCTATTTGTGGCGTCTTCCTGGAAAATGGATGGATAAGGGCCTAAAAGAAATACATCTTTACATCCCTCCCAAGGGCTATATTCCACCAAAGACAACAGGAAAGCACAAAACAACGCCTTGCTACTTGGATGTTCGTAATGGTTTTCTTCATATTGGTGGTGATGACTCTCAAAAATATCGACCGGGCATGAGAAAAATATACTATTGCTCGGACTTTGAGGACAAAGGGCGTCCTGATTTGAAGACGTTTCAACGTTGTCCACATTGTGAACGCCGATTAGGTGCAAGGCAACTGTCAGGATTTAGCACTCGTGGCAATTTTTCTTTTTTCAGCCTTATTCAAGCTCAGTTTGAAGCTCAGCCTCCCGTACCGGATAAGGTAGGAAATCTGGAGCTTCCCAACGAAGGCCGCAAGGTTCTCCTCTTTTCCGACAGCAGACAGGGGGCAGCAAAGTTGGCCCGTGATATGTCGGACGCTTCTGACAGCATGGCGGCACGCCAACTCTTTGCGTTGGCTATGCAACGAATGGCGCAAGAGCAGGAACCGCATACCTTGAATGAAATATATGGATATTTTGCCTTAGAGGCGGCGCAGCATAACGTACGCATGTTTAGCGGAACGGATCGCTTGATCTTTTGGAATGAGTGCGAAAAAGCGGCTCGTCGGGCCAAGAAGAGACGAGAGCTTGATCTGGAAATCGAATCTGCGCCGCCGCAGATGCAAGTTCAATTTCTCAGGCAATTTTGCGGAGGATACAATACGATTACTGATACGGCGATGGCATGGATCGAGCCGGAACGGCGTAGCTTTAAGTACGCTCTGGATGATTTGGAAGATTCTGGAATCACAGTGCCCCCACAGCTCTTTCTTGAGCTGTTCAATGCTTGGATGCTGGATGTCTGCCGTGACAGTATGGCTTTGGGGCACCGGATAGGGAGCGAAGTTCGGGAAGAATTGCTCCTTCCCTTCCATGGTTGTGGTCTCCCGGAAAACTGGGAATTTTCTCGGACGATACAGGGCATCATGGGTTGGAAAAAAATGATCCGGTTATGAAGAAATGGCGGAATGTGCTTGAGGATCATTTTCTTGACTGTGGAGTGATGGGCCCAAATAGAAAGTACATCAATCTCAAGCGTGTCCGTATTGGCTTTGATCTGGAGCATGCCTGGTTTCGTTGCACCCGCTGTTCCGAATTGACGGCGAGAGAAGTGTCCCAACTGTGGCAGCCCCTCTCTCCATCCGCTTGAGGCGAAAGAACTTGAGGCCATGGAACTCTGGAGATGCCAGATGAAAGCTGCACTTGAGGGAAAATCCATTCGCATCATTGATACGGAAGAACACACGGCCCAACTCTCATACAAAGATCAGCGTGACGCCATGTGGTCACGTACAGAAGAATATGAATTGCGCTTTCAGGATATTTTTGAAGAGGGGGACGCCCCAGTAGATATCCTGAGCAGTACGACCACCATGGAAGTCGGTATCGACATCGGTTCTCTCGTAGCTGTGGGGTTACGCAATATTCCACCCTTGAGAGAAAATTATCAGCAGCGAGCCGGACGCGCTGGGCGTCGTGGGGCCGCGTTGTCTACCATCGTTACCTTCTGCGAAAACGGCCCCCATGACACACTGTACTTTCACGATCCTTCTCCTATGTTTCGAGGTGATCCCCGCCGTCCGTGGCTGGACACACTGAGTCCACGGTTACTGCATCGACATCTGGCCATGGTCTCTCTGCAATGCTATTTTGAACAAAACGGATTAGGAGGTCTGGATGAGTTCCCTGTAGTGGAGTTTATGGACTCCCATATGGAGACATTCTTGGAATTTTTGGACATCTGGCCTGTAGTACGGGATGGTATCCTGCTAGATCAGACAGCTGAGATAGCAAAGGAAGAATTCTACCAGAATCTGCACAAAGCTCTGACTCTACTTCGCGAAAAATGCCAAAAGCATCCTGAGTTCTATGTCTTGGAAGGATGGAACGCAAAACCCATGAGCATGCTCGATGCACTTTATGAAGAAGGTGTCATTCCCACGTACTCCTTCCCAAAAAATGTCGTGAGTGTGAACATCATGGATGAAAAGGCAAAGCCTTGCTATCAGGTCTCCCGTGGGCTGGATATTGCCATTAGCGAGTATGCCCCGGGGCGAGCCATCGTGGTTGACAAAAATACTTATCAAATTGGTGGATTGTATAGCTTTCACAGTGAACGGAGTATAAGCGGGGACAAAAAAAATTGGCGCAGTCCGGCCCGCCCGTTCTTTGAAGATCATACATATCTGAAACCCATTGTCCGCTGCCCGAGTTGCAACTGGTTTGGTTTGGCATCCGACGATGAAAAGCGTTGCCCTTTCTGCGGCGAAAAGCAGTTGGAAGAAGGTCGTCCCATGCTCCGACCATGGGGGTTTGCACCCGTAAGCGCAAAGAATATTTCTGTATTTCAGCTCGATGAGACATTTTCATGGGCAGGACAGCCGTTGTATTCAACATTACCCGCTGACAACATGGAACAGGTAGACGGGTGTACTTGTCTCCGCATGTCCGTCCGCCCAGGACAACGCATCATCATGATGAACAATGGTAGGGATAAGGGGTTTGTGGTCTGTCAGGACTGCGGAGCTGCTGTTCCTGCGATCCACTTGGATTCTTTAAAGAAGATGACACGTCCCTATCTATTGCCGTTTTCTTCAAAACCGTGTCCGCATACTGACACCATGGAGGTAAATATCGGCTATGATTTTATTACAGACATGCTTGTCCTAGAGTGTGCACTGGATAGCCGGAAACTGGATACCTGTCGAAAGAGTCCATGGTTGGAACGGGCCGCACAGTCCCTATCCGAGGCTCTACGGCTCCAGGGCAGCCAGAAGTTGGATATAGAATTTACGGAACTCGTCAGCGGGTATCGTATTCGGGAGAATGGGAAGGGCGTTTTCGTCGATTTGTATCTGTATGACAGTCTCTCCAGTGGTGCTGGCTATGCTGTAGGTTTGGCACCTCGCATGGGGGAGATACTCAAGGATACAGAGGCATTCTTGCTGGCGTGTACCTGCGATGATGCCTGTCAGCATTGCCTACAACACTACCGTAATCGACACGTTCACGGAGTACTAGATCGTTTTGCCGCCCTTGATCTCCTACGATGGGGAATGACGGGAAAACGGGCGGAACCTCTCGGGAATGATATCTATGAGAAACTGCTCAGGCCGTTTTTACCCGTACTGGAGGAAGAACATCTCCGACTAGAAAAGAAGGGAGAGCAATACTTTTTGAACTCCGGTGACAGACTAAAAAGGCTGGAGATTTATCCGGCCATGTGGTCAAAGCCTAGTGGGGAGAATCTTATCAGTATAAGCGATGCAGAGATGAAACACGCTCGTCCACGGGCCTTGAACGAAATGTTGGCTTTTTGAGACAGGTATACGCGAAAGGATTGTGTTGCCAATATGGTGCATTTGGCAGATAGTTGAGAAAATAGGGTATCCGATGGCATTCGGATACCCTGTTGTCGGACTAACGTGTCTTCATAAGAAGCTCCTTGATCAGGCTATCAGCTTCGCATCCCTTGAGGTCTTGTAGGCGTTTGCCAAAGCGGGAAGCAGCAAGCTCCTCTGGATTTTTCCCCTGCTCCTGAGCCTTGTAGCGAATGAGGGACAGTTGACTACGGCTGGCAGGCTTGTCTCCTCCTCCCTTGAATCTACTTTTATCATCCTGAATGGCATTTCTAGAGGGCTGTTGATGGTTTTTGATATAGGGTTCGGCTTTTTGTTTAATGGAGTTTATAATCTTGTTTTTGGCCAATTCAAGAGTATCTTCGTTTTCAAAAGGAGAACGAGGAGATTCGGAACAAACATCACTTATGACTCTTCCATCTGTCATAATAATATTTGCAGATACAATTGCAGTTCTACCGTTTTTATCATTGGGAAGTTGAAGAACCTGGACATTAATTGCATCGGAAATCTTAAACATAGAAAATTCCTTTTCCTGTAAAAGTGTTGATAAAAAGAGCACCATTCATCTAATCAAAGTCAAAAAGTTCTGAATGGTGTTGAATTGGGCATATAATGGAAAGTGTTTTCTTTTTTTACATGAGGAGCATCATGCTTCATTTTTCCTCGTAGCCATTGAAGAAAAGAATCTCTTTCATATCCAATTTTCTTGCCAATCTTAACTTTCACAGCAGGACCAGTCCCAAGAGCATCAGCATTCGACATGCTTTTCGCGGAAAAGATTCTTCCCATTTTTTCAGAGGCAAATTCTCTTGTAAAAACTGGAGGCAGTTCCTTACGCAATTGCTCAAAAAATACTTCATCTCCAAACATGAGTTATCTCCTTTTTTTAGCCTCTAGAAAGCCTTGAATATCCATATCTCCATGCATGTTTATCAAGACCATCCTTGCTGAAGGTTTTAGCAAGATAGCTTCCAGAGCGGAATGCAGCATCTCTTTTCAAGGAAAAGTCATCTTTGTTTCTATCAATGATAATTCCATTATCGTATTCAGGAACTCTTTTTTTGTTCAAACAATAATGAACAAGACCATCTTCATTTGTTTTTAAAGTATTTTTCCATGTTTCATTTGATATATCAAAAATAGTAAATTTATTCTTTATGGCATTTGCATTAATCCAAATAAGGAAATGATAATGTAGAAAGGATGACCCATGAATCTCTCTAACCCAAAGGTAGAATGGATCAACTTTATGTGTTGCTATAACCTTTCGTCTCAATCTCCGTGAAAAGTTATAACTAAAAACAGATATGTCATTAGAGGAAGGAAGAATAGAACCGTCAGAAGGATAGTGAAGATCAAAACGAATTTGCATGACTTTGCTATGGTTTGCTAATGCAAACTCCATAAGCTCTTTTTGTTTATCTAAAATATCAATGAACTTAACTTCTGTTTCATCTCTTGAAGGAAGGATTTGCAATCCATCAAAAACATCTTCGAATGTAATTTCTTTTTTCATGAGAAATCCTTTTGTTTAATTTCATATTCTCATGAAGATATGTTTAAAAGGAAATCTGATCTCTGTGAGCTTGATCTCTTTATCTCACCACCTGTGGTGATTGGTTATGAACAGCTATGCTTTTACCTCTCTCACACCTGTGTGGTGTGAGGTTAATGATTTTTTTATTCTTTCTTTTTGTCTATCTTTGTTGTTATTTTTCTTTTTCTTCTTTGTTATCTTTTTAGTTTTAGTAATACAATCAGACCTAGAACGAATATTCAAAAGTTGTGAGACGATTTCTCATTGTAAGCATGTTATTATCGTGAAGGATTATGGTAAACTGGGCATATTATGTGCTGAAAATTTTGGCGGATTTATTTTGAGAAAAAAGAAAGACCCTCCTTCCCAGAAAGGGAACGCAGGGCTTTTATTTGTAATGCACATGATGTGTTAGAATGTATCAATATTTGCAGAAGAATTGGATTTTTGTTGATTGAAACCGGATACCGTATTGGACTGTTGGCAATCTCCATTGCGGGGAGGGCCGCTTGTTTAACTCTTTTACGAGTGGATTTGCTCATATGCCCTGAAATATTTTTGTCGTTATGTAACTTGTTGAAATATAATTATTTAAAATAATTTGTGTTAAACATACAATAAATTCAAAGGGGTTGATTTTTCTATTTAAAAAGTTTTAATAAAGAAAACATACTATTCATTTTGCTTGTTACGCACTGGTTTATACTCTGGAGTCTTGCATGCTCTCTCTCTCTCTCTCTCTCTCTCTCTCTCTCTCTGGCAGTGTT
>ERZ791932.479-NODE-479-length-21561-cov-9.973961_pt1 | contig 21561 bp, 20 predicted proteins | sample MGYA00510126_ERZ791932 | MGnify/ENA primary metagenome ERZ791932 (study PRJEB30046, sample SAMN00993244) | human gut metagenome | study: EMG produced TPA metagenomics assembly of the A metagenome-wide association study of gut microbiota in type 2... | reverse complement strand
CTCCGCAGTTTATCAGAAGGAGCTTGCACTCCTCCTGATACAAGCAAGTCCCCACCCACTGCTTATTGCTTTTCGCAATTGAAACAGGGGACTTACTTGATTCGGTTAAATACGGCATCACACAAACCGACTCATGTGATACCGTAATATTCTTTCTTATATCTTCAGTACTCGCAATCACAACCTGCAACGATAATAATATGATACACAGAATGATTGCTGTAATTTTTCTTAAAACAACAGCTCCATCTGATCCCCCACTTCAATTCTCGCAGTGACAAGTTCATCTGGTTCTTTTCCTCTTTTGTATTCGGCTTTCAGGTACTGGGTGCCGCCTCTCAGACTTGCAGCGATCAGATTCAGCACATATATATTGTCAAAACGATTATAGATGGACTCTCCGCCCAGACCGGTAAGGCAGATAAGCTGTGTGTTGCTCTTTTTTGCCATATCCATCAGTGGGATCAGCAGATGGGAGGCATTGGTCTGCGCAAACGGATTGTCCATGATCAGAACCTTTCCCTCATTTTTATCTGCAAAAATGTCCGTATCATCCCGTCTCATATAATACAGAAGGCTGGACAGGATTACAAATGCAGACAGAAATCCCTCTCCGCCTGAGTTTCTGGAAACCTCTTTCCATGTAATCGGATATTCCCTCTGGGCTTCGATATCATCCATGGTACAGTTCTCTTCCCGCAGAGACTGCTCCATAATATAAAGCATTACTGCAAAAATAAGATTCATCTGTTCATCAAATTTCAGAAAGCCAAACTGTTTCCAGGATGTCTTCTGAATACTGTTTTGGATAAGAACACCGTACAGGCCTACATTTTTCATTCGTTTTGGAAAGTTTTTCAGAAATTCGTATTGTAAAGCTGCCTCCTTATTACACTGCTTCTTATAATTTTACATCTCAGAAATCCGTAGTATTTAAAATGTCCTGAGGGACATATTTATCCGATTCCATATATCCCCTCCGAAGGATCGGCTGCAGTGTATTCAGCCGATTGTCTGCAGTATAGCCTTCAGAAGATCCCCCTGAAGATAATATGTCGTCTCAAAATGAAGGTATGATAACGATACTTTATCCCACAACAATAAGATCTTTGGCGGGAATTCTTCATCCCCATCCCAGAACTGAAGTAACACAGAGAAATCCGGAAGAACCGGCATTTCAAATGTCAGGTCTGCCCCTGCCAGACGCTCCCTCTGCTTTCCGCCCAGACAGGTACAGGCCTGCTTTACCTCTTCCACTTTGCCGGAAAATGCTCTTGCATACTTTTCCACAAAAGGATCTGTTGACGGACTGCTCCCGGCAGTTACAAACCTGCCCACAGGCTGCCATTGCCCGGTAAGAGGAGGCAGTATCTCCTGCCCGGAACAGCAGAGAAAATCATAGATTGTCATAACAACTGTATATTCTCTGCAATCCGTCCATTCTTCGCCTGTGGCATATTCAACAGCACCGTTTCTGCGATTGATCCGATATTCTGTTCCGATATATTTCAAATACAGGTATTCTTCATCGTGTTTCAAACCATATTTTTTTATCAGCTTATCCTGATCATATTTTAAAAACAACTCTCTTCCTGTATATACCTGTTTTTCATAATTATCCATAATATACTTTATTCCATTTCTTATTCTAACTATAGCAATTCCATAAATTACTGCAAACAATCCAGTCCATCATAGCGTGAAGTCCTGCGTCAGATAAATCCCCTGCGAAGGTTGTAAAAAACAATCATTTGCTATACCAGACATAAATACAGGAAGTATGCAACATAACACAACAGCATAACCACACCACAGGGTTTTCTTAATTCTTTATGTCTGAATGTACCAATCCAGAGTATTGCTCCACACAGAACTGCAATTACAGTATCAATAATAAATTTACTCTCAAACGGCACAGTACAGATGAGTGCTGTTGTACCGATAACAAACAAAATATTGAAAATATTGCTTCCGACTATATTTCCAATGGCAATTCCTGCATTTCCTCTTCTGGCTGCTGTTACTGATGTGACAAGTTCCGGAAGAGATGTTCCCAGTGCAACAATTGTCAGCCCGATAAATCTCTCACTCATGCCAAAATAACGGGCAATCTCCGTTGCTCCGCTGACTGCAAAATCACTGCCCTTTACGACCAGAATTCCACCGATTACCATCAGGAGCAAACATTTCCATACCGGATTATCCTTTGCTTCTGCTTCTTCCTGATTGTTCCCTTTCTTTGCCATCACAAACAGATATCCCAGATATATCAGAAACAGTATCCAGAAAATCACACCTTCTATAAAAGTCACCTCTGAACCTGTGATACCAAAGATCAGCAGAACAATTGTTATCACTGTCATAAACGGAATTTCATAAAGAAGCGTGGATCTCTGAATCGCTACATTCGTAATTACTGCTGTAATTCCCAGAATGATCAGAATATTCAGGATATTGCTTCCGACTACATTTCCAATGGTAATACCTGCATTCTTATTCATTGCGGCAGTAATACTGACTGCTGCCTCTGGCATGCTGGTTCCCATTGCTACGATGGTTAATCCGATGATCAGCTGCGGAATTCCCAGCTTTTTCGCAATGCTGGCTGCACCCTCCACAAACCAGTCTGCGCCTTTCACCAGAAACAAAAAACCTGCCAGCAAAATAATAACCTGTAAAAACATCATTTATACCTCTCTTTCTTTTATTACGTACTCACAAAATCAAATATATAAGGATTCCGGGAATACATTTATTTTGCAGTAGGTATAAAAAAAGAGACTCCTACTGCATTCACAGTAAAAGTCTCGCAATTTCATCACTTTCCGAGTTATATGTTTCAATAACTGTCTTGACGAAGAAGTGAACCGAATCCACTCGGCAAGCTACTCCCTTTTCACAGGTATATTCTAACAGACTGTCTTTTAAAAATCAATTATTTTTTATCATAAGATTCTTCATAATCCATAATATAAAAAGAAGCCTCGTTACTGCGAACGGGGTGAACAGTAATGTAGCCGCCTCTCTGTGTCAGAATCTGCATCAGAAATCTGCAGTATTTAAAATTTCCTGGGGTATATATCTGTCCTTATCCAGAACAGCTTCCATTTTTTTGACCATTATTTCATCAAAACAGGAGAAAAATTGTGTACTGATATTTCTGTTCTGATGCTCCTTTGTCTCCGGAAGTTCAGTTATCTGTTCTGCTTTTCCAAGCATAGCCTGATATGCCGGCACAAAAGGAATAATTTTCCATCTGCTGCGAAATTTTTCTGCCAGATTTTCGTATATACCGATGCCCTCATAATCCAGATCTCCGAAATAATAAATTGTATTCTTCGGATGTTTCATATAAGGTTCCGCGCACAGATCAAAATCCTGAAAAGAACGAATAATACCCTTTCCTGCACCATAAATCAGGGTTCCGATTTCTGCACCAAAAATTTCCGTATGTCCATTCAGCAGGTAATTGCGCATACTGAAAAAAGGATCTTTATTTTCCAGAATCAGGATATTCTGCGGCGTATTTCTTGTATGTGTATAATATGAAAGAGGCTCTGTTGTCCTGTATACATTCAGAGCCTCCACATTGAGTCCGCAGCGTTTCAGAATCTTCTTTCCCTGCTCTCTGTCCAGAAATTTCTCTCTGTGCCATATTTCAAAGCTTCTTTCATTCAGCGATTCCGGTGTCAGTAATGCATCTGTATATTTTTTCAGATATTCGTTCAGCATAAGTACCCAGATTCGGTCTTTCTCATACATATCCGGATGCGCCAGATAATAATCTACGGAAATCATAGTAGAAAAGGTATATTTTATTTCTTCTATATAATTGCTGTAATCCTTCTGTTCTTCTACCATCCAGTATTCTCGATAAAGCGCCGGCTTCTTGCCATTGCTCTTAGAAGCCTTCACAGGTTTTATCTGACCTTTTTCCAGTAATTTCATTATGTATTCATACTGTTTCTGATAGTCAAGATTCTGTCTGGTATGAAGAAGGTCATCCAGCGATATTCGTTTCATTGATAAATTCCTCCAGAACGGGTGAATATTCGTCCCACCCGCTTAACTTATTGCTTTTCGCAACCTCCGCAGGGAACTTACTTATAGCAATTCCATATGAAATTGCTATAAGTCGGTTAATATAAATTTACTTGTTTATCTACGAGTTTCTCCCCTTCATACTGCAATTTTAAAGAAAAAAATCGCTCATCCCCTGAAAGAAGCAAATCCAGAAAAACTCTGTCGCCTTCCCATGTGGGAAGTGTCGGCACAACAGCTTTATCTATCCAGTAAAGTTCTCCTTCATTGCATTCTGTTAATTCACCGATATATTCGTTGGCCGTAAACACACACATAAGCTCCGGTTCACATTTATCGCTTATAAATGTAACCAGACCTCGAAGTTTATATGACGTCAGCGTTAATCCTGTTTCTTCTTTCACTTCACGTAAAAGACATTCCTCAGGGGATTCCTGGCCCTCTGCATGTCCGCCGACTCCAATCCACTTTCCCTCATTGATGTCATTATGCTTTTTTACCCTGTGAAGCATCAGATATTTGCCATTATTTTCTATATAGCATAAAGTCGTTATTGTCATTCTTACACTTCCTTGTTTCAACTCACAGTCGGTAATTTCACAGAGTCTGACATGTCAGCAACATGCTGACTGTGATTTGCCTCATGTCAGTGGGGGATACCGATTTCTCTCCGCCCGCCACTGCCGTTCATTTTCTTGTTTGCAATTCATCTCACCACCTATAGAAGGCCACTGAAAAAGTCCTTTTTGCGTATAAATTAGCACAAAATAAAGTACATCAATCAACTTTGAGACACTGTATATAGTATGAAAAAACAGTTTTTCAGCGGCGTCCCTATAGAGGTGGGAGAATCCTTGTTATATCTTGTTGAAGCGCATACGTCGGTTTATTGCTTTTATGCCAAATAATCCGTTAAAATAACTATAAATATACTAACGATTTTCAAAAATCAGTATAACATATATCCAGCCCAAAATAAACATACGTTCCCATTAATCTACATTCTGAATTTACTTTCATTTCAGAAAGTAGATTCCCGAAAGTTCATTCTGAAAAGTTTATTACAAAAACTTCATTATCAAAAGTTTCATCCCGAAAAGCTCATTCCAGAATATATTTACACAACTTTAGGATAAATTTCCTTCGGCACTCTGGCCTTCACAGCGATTCCCTCATCTGTGTATTCTTCCGAGATCAGCTGGCCATACTCACGTATAAGCTGAATCTTTCCTGCTTCGCTGTATGGGAAAAGGCGCTCTACATAAATCTGTTCTTCTGCCAGAAGCTTCTCCAGCAGGTCATTGAGATCATCCAGTCCCTCTCCTGTCTTTGCAGAAATCTTCAGCGTATAATCAGACTTAAAATCTCTCAGCACAGAAGCGCCAGGCGCATCCTGCTTGTTAAAAAGTGTGATGATCTTCTTTCCCATCACGCCAAGCTCGCGCAGTGTCTCATATACAACATGCATCTGCATCTCAGCCTGCGGATTCGAGGAATCCACAACGTGGATAATGTAATCGGCATATTTCGCCTCTTCCAGTGTACTCTTGAATGCCTCTACCAGATGATGCGGCAGTTTATGAATAAATCCTACCGTATCCGTCAGCAGAATCTGCTGCCCATCTTTCAGATTGAGCAGTCTGGTCGTCGGGTCCAGTGTTGCAAACAATTTATCTTCAGACAGGACATCAGAACCTGTCAGTTTATTTAACAGTGTAGACTTTCCTGCATTCGTATATCCCACGATTGCAGCAGTCTTCATATTGCCTCTCGCACGACTGGAACGAATCAGCTCTCTGTGCTTCTCTACCTGAGACAGTTCCTGTTTCAGTGCAGAAATTCTGGTACGGATCAGGCGTCGGTCCGTCTCCAGTTTCTTCTCACCAGGACCTCTCGTTCCGATTCCTCCGCCCAGACGGGAAAGAGATTCTCTCAAACCAACCAAACGTGCTGCTCTGTAGCGGAGCTGTGCAAGCTCTACCTGAATCTTACCTTCACTGGTGATAGCGCGTGCCGCAAAGATATCCAGAATCAGCAATGTTCTGTCCATTACCTTGCAGTCGAGCTCACGCTCCAGGTTATTTAACTGTGCAGGAGAAAGTTCATCATCACAGATAATACCGGTCGCATCCATGGCATACACCAACGCACGCACTTCCTCGATCTTACCTTTACCGATATAGGTTCCCGGATGCACTGCTTCTCGATTTTGTATGATCTTACCTACTGTGACAGCTCCTGCAGTTGAGGCAAGCTCTTCCAGCTCATCCAGTGATTCCTCTACGTTGTCGTTATCACCTGTCTGAACCCCTACAAGAACTACCCGTTCCTCCAGCTTTCCAAATTCTTCCATAACATCTCCTTAATCAGACAATTGTGAATCAGCACTGCTATCTTCCCCACTTACACGGGTCTTCAGAAAAGCCAGCTCCTTTTTCACTGTCTTATCATCCGGATACAGTCCCAGATATTCGTTCGCTTTCTGCAGTGCAGTCTGGAAGTCCAGCTTCTTCTCATATACAGCAATCTCATTAAACAGCAGACTCTGCATATCTTCTGCATCTGCCACATGGATTCCACTTGATATATTAGAAAGAGCACTGTCGTAATCTCCGTCCTCTATATCGCATAATGCAAGCCCGTTGAATCCTTTTGCCCCATTCTCAGCCTGTGATACATACTGCTGGAACATTGTCCTCGCATTCGCGCTGTCTCCCTGATCCATGTATACCATTCCAAGAAGTGCCAGAGCTTCTGTATTATCACCGTCTATGGCCTGTTTCAGCTCAGCTGTCGCGTTTTCATAATCATCCATGTAATAATAAACACGGCCTCTGTCACAGTGATCCTGCGCATTCTTCGCATTTCCGGATAATGCCGCTTCCAGATAACGGGTTCCGTCTGCCTCCATATCCTTGTCCAGATATGCTCCATAAATCTGGAGTGCTCTGTCATAGGTCGCATCCTCGCCATATGCCTGCTCGAAATTAGAGGAAGCTTCTTCATAAGAATCCATGGCCAATGCAGTCTCACCTGTCAGAAAATACAGATCAGCATCCATATTGTAAGATTCCGCCAGCGCCTGACAGTCTGCCATTGCCTCTTCATATTCTTTCAGTTTCAGATAAGCCGCCGCCCTGTAAGAAAGGATATCTTTCTTTAATGCCTTGCCAACTTTGTCACAGTCAAGGGCATTGCTAAAATATGTTACCGCCTCATCATAATTTCCCAGTTTCAGCTGAGCCACTCCTGCTCCCCTGTATGACTGGGCAGGCTTCACACCTGCAGATATCGCAGCCTCATATTCTTCCAGTGCAACCTCATAATTTCCATTTTCCAGATCCTGGGCTGCCTGCTTATAATTCTTCGTACTTTCTGCACTGCAGCCTGTCAAGAGTGTAAGACTCAGACAGGCTGCAGCCAGAAACAATCCTGTTTTTCTGTTATTCATGCAATTCCTTTGCCTGCAGATCAGTCAACGATCAGACCTTCTGCTTCCATTACTTTCACTACTCGCTCAACATTCTCGCGGCAGATCTCATCAGTTCCGGCTTCCACCATAACACGGATCAGTGGCTCTGTACCACTCTCACGTACAAGGATACGTCCATCGCTGCCAAGACTCTTGGCAACTTCATTTACAACTTTAACCACATTTTGATTCTCTCTTGCCGTCTTTTTATCTGCTACGCGCACATTTCTCAGAAGCTGTGGATAAACTTTCATCTCTTTTGCGAGATCACACAGAGTTGCTTTCTTCTCTACACATGCCTCCATCACCATCAGAGAAGTAAGGATTCCATCACCCGTTGCGGCATAACGGCTGAAAATGATATGTCCGGACTGCTCACCGCCAAGACTGTAATCATTCTCCATCATATTCTCGGCAACATATTTATCACCTACGGCAGTCTGCTCATACTTCATGCCTTCTCTTTCCAGAGATTTATACAGACCAAGGTTTGACATAACAGTTGTTACTACCGTGTTGCCATTTAGTCTTCTCTGCTCTTTGAGATATTTTCCACATACATACATGATCTTATCACCATCAATCACATTTCCTTTGTGATCGACTGCGATACAGCGGTCAGCATCACCATCATAGGCAAAACCGATATCTAGGCCATTATCCACCACGTATTTCTGAAGTACTTCAATATGAGTAGAACCGCAGTTCGTATTGATATTTGTACCATCCGGCTGATTATTGATCACATAAGTCTTTGCCTGAAGTGCATCAAATACACTCTTTGCGATAGCGGAAGAACTTCCGTTTGCACAGTCAAGACCTACCTTGATTCCCTTAAAATCACGGCTTGGGATAGAAATCAGATGTCCGATATAACGGTTTCTTCCGGAAGCAAAGTCTACGGTACGTCCGATATCCTCTTTCGTTGCCAGAGGGAGATCCTCGATCAGACCATCAAGATATGCCTCGATTCTTGCCTCTACCTCTGCTTCAATCTTCTGTCCATTGCCGTTAAGGAGCTTGATTCCATTATCATAAAATGGATTGTGGCTTGCAGAGATCATGATTCCACAGTCAAAATCCTCTGTACGTACTGCATAGGAAACACTCGGAGTAGTCGTTACATGAAGAAGATATGCATCTGCACCGGATGCAGTCAGACCTGCAACAAGTGCATACTCGAACATATAGCTGCTTCTTCTTGTATCTTTACCGATTACGATCTTGGCCTTATGGTCTCTTCCGTAATACCAGCCTACATAACGTCCTACTTTAAACGCATGGTCTACTGTCAGTTTGACATTAGCTTCTCCTCGAAATCCATCTGTTCCAAAATATTTTCCCATAATATAACTCTCCTTTCACTTACACAGTTGTATACATTTATCTTTTTTACAACTATTCAGCCCTCTGCCATTGCAGTTACTCTTTTATTTATAAAGTCCCTGCGGATATACACCTGCATCTGTGAGATTTTTAAATGCTTCCATCACTGCTTCTTTATCTTCCTGATAAGTTACGCCAAACCAGGTATCCTTGGTCTCCAGGACATCCACGCTGGCGCTGCCGTTCTTGATCAGCTGATCTACCAGAATTGGAAGCAGATATTCTTTCTTAATATCATCCGGAGCCAGGCTGCTTAAGAATTCTACGAAACCTTTCTCAAGGATTTCCATAAAGTCCGGGGTCAGACCCCACATGTTCATGGAAACCAGATCCTTTACATCAAGTTTTCGTACGCTTCCATCTGCATTTCTTGCCTCAGCGCCATCAGCAGTCTTAAATATATCATGTGTTTCATCCACACCTGTAAGCTGTCCATTCTCAATGTTGCAGATTCCTCTTGTAACACTTCCGTTATCACTTAATGTGTTGCCAAGTCTGAAACCTGCCATACAGATATGAATCCTGCCGTCTTTTGGCTGTTCCTGAATAAGGTAATCATGAACTTTTATATAGGCTTCCTTTCCATAGTAGTCATCTGCATTGATTACGATAAATGGCTCATCCAGTACTTTCTTTGCAGCAAGTACGGCCTGGCCGGTTCCCCATGGTTTCGTGCGGTCAGCCGGTTTGATGAAGCCTTCCGGCAGATCATCAAGTTCCTGGAATACATATTCTACTTCTGTGATCTTCTCGATACGCTCACCGATTACTTTGCGGAATTCCTCTTCCAGATCCTTGCGGATGATAAATACTACTTTGTTAAATCCAGCTTCCAGTGCATCATGGATAGAATAGTCCATGATAATCTCTCCGCACGGTCCTACCGGCGCAAGCTGTTTGATTCCCTTTCCAAAACGACTTCCGATTCCTGCTGCCATAATTACAAGTGCTGTTTTCTGCATAAATATTTTCCTCCTGTTTACCTTCTCCCCAAAATCTATTCTTCATCCTGCAGGTTACTTAATTTAGCTGCCTGATCTGCTGCGATCAGACTGTCAATAATCTCATCCAGGTCACCATTTAAAATATTCTCAAGTCTGTGCAGTGTCAGTTTGATTCTATGATCGGTCACACGTCCCTGTGGGAAGTTATAAGTTCTGATCTTCTCGGAACGGTCACCTGTCCCGATCTGGCTTCTTCTTGCCTCAGCCTCAGCGTCATGCTGTTTCGCAAGTTCCATCTCATACAGACGGGAACGCAGGACTTTCAGCGCCTTATCCTTGTTCTTAAGCTGTGACTTCTCATCCTGACAGGAGATAACGATTCCTGTCGGAATATGAGTCAGACGTACCGCAGAGTCTGTAGTATTGACACACTGTCCACCATTTCCTGATGCACGGAATACGTCAAATTTACAGTCATTCATATCCAGATGGAAGTCGATTTCCTCCGCTTCCGGCATGATCGCAACTGTACAGGTAGAGGTATGGATACGTCCGCCGGATTCTGTCTCCGGAACTCGCTGTACACGATGCACACCGCTCTCATATTTCAGTCTGGAATATGCACCCGCACCTGTGATCATGAATGTTACTTCCTTGAAACCACCGATTCCGTTCTCATTAAGACTCATCATCTCTGTTTTCCAGCGGCGGGATTCTGCGTATTTTACATACATACGGTAAATCTCCGCTGCAAAAAGAGCTGCCTCGTCTCCACCGGCACCTGCACGAATCTCAACGATAACGTTCTTGTTATCATTCGGGTCCTTCGGCAGAAGCAGGATCTTAAGTTCATGTTCCAGTTCCTCTACATTCTTCTTCGCATCAGATAACTCTTCCTTGAGCATCTCACGCATATCTTCGTCCTTCTCCTCCTCAAGCATGGAAAGACTATCCTGAATCGTCTCTTTATTCTTCTTATACTCGCGGTAAGCATCTACGATTGGCTGCAGGTCACTCTGTTCCTTCATCAGCTTCTGAAAATGCTCCTGATTATCTGTAACACCAGGCTCTCCAAGCTCATTAAGCACTTCTTCAAAGCGAATGAGCAGATCGTCTAATTTATCAAACATATTTCTCCTCCTGTAGTTTCTTTCGTCCAAGAACCACGCGGTCCAGCCCGCAAAGGTCCTGCCTTATCTCAATATCTTCATAGCCTTCTTTTCGTAAAAGGTCAGCCACATCTTCTCCCTGGCTGCATCCGATCTCATATAAGAGCCAGCCACCCGGGGCAAGATAATTCTTTGCCTGTCTGGTGATGGTCCTGTAGAAATAAAGACCATCCTCCAGGCCATCCAGAGCCATTCGCGGATCATGAAGCCTCACTTCTTCCATCAGCCCTTCAATCTCTGCGGTAGGAATATATGGCGGATTTGATATAATCATATCATAAGCTATGCTATGATTTCCATTGCTATTTTTATGTTCAGCATATTTTATTATATCTTTTTCCGAAACGCCCGCTTCATGTACTATGTTTTGCATTTCAGAATTCACTGCCTGCACTTTATCTGTATCTGAACCATTTTGTATACATTCCTGCCTCTCCTTAAAAAAAGCAGAAGAAAACAGATCACCCTGTATAAACTCAGCTCTGTCAGCCACCTCCAGTGTCCGGGCATTTCGCTCTGCCACTTCCAGTGCCAGTTCTGACAGATCCACGCCTGTTCCACAGGCCTTTGGCATTTCTTTCAGAATGCTTATCAGGATACAGCCTGATCCTGTACACATGTCCAGTATATGCAGCTCTTTGTCGGCTTCTGCTGTCTTCGCACATTCAAGTGCTGCTTCCACCAGAGTTTCCGTGTCCTGTCTCGGCACCAGCACGTTTTCATTTACATAAAATTCATATCCCATAAAAAAAGCCTGATGCGTCAGATGCTGCAGCGGTATGTGCTCAGCACGTCTGCCAATCAGTTTCAGATATTGATCAGCAGTCTCTTCTGAGACATTCTCTTCTCCGTGTGCAAAATAATACGCCCGGCTTTTTCCTGTTGTATATTCCAGAAGGAGCCAGGCATCCAGCCCGGCTTCCCCAATCCCTGCCTTCGCAAGGATATTCTGTCCTTTTTTTAATAACCCTGTCAGAGTTTCACTGCTCATGGAGTCATACCTTTCTCTTTATTGTTCAAATATTTCAATCATTATTGGCACTGTTCCTTATAATATACAGAATTTATGTTACTGTTCACACTCCACTATCCCGCGAGGTGTTTTGGCATGGATATGCCAAAATCCCGAGACATACAAGCCAAAATTCCATTGCCGCAGGCAATCTGGAATGAATTTTGGCTGCGTTACTGAGAACGGAGTGAACAGTAACGAATTTATATTATTTCTCACTCTGCTTTTTTCTGAGCAGCACTTTCTGAAACTGTATTCCCAGATACATTTTCAGGTTCAACCTCAACGCCAAACTCTTCTTTCAGGTATGCTCTCCAGTCAAAGACTGCCTCAACAGCTTTGATTGCAACTTCTGCCATATCTGCTGTCGGTTCCTTGGTTGTCAGTTTCTGCATTGCCAGACCTGGTTTGCTGAAGAAATCAGCGATCTTGCTGTCTGATCTGCCTGCCCACTGGATGATCTCAAATGAAATTCCGGCAACGACCGGCACCATGAGGAGTCTTCCGAAGAGTCTCACCCAGTAAACCGGAACCAGTACAAAAATAAAATGCAGGAAAATGCTGACAAGCATAACCAGAAACAGAAAGCTTGTTCCGCAGCGTTTATGCTGTCTGGAACTTGCCATGACATTCTCTACGGTAAGCGGCAGTCCATGTTCCACGCAGTTAATACATTTGTGTTCTGCGCCGTGATACATGAAAGTTCTCTGAATATCCTTCATTCTGGAAATCAGAAGCATGTATCCCATAAATAATGCCAGTTTCACAAATGCCTCCACTACGGTAACTACGAACTCTGAAGCACCGACTTTCCTGCAAAGACTTGCAAGCGCATATGGCAGTAACATAAATGCCGCAATCGATACTACAATTGAAATCGCAACTGTCACATATAACAGCCATTTAAACTGCTTATCTTCCTTTTCTTTCTTCGCCTCGCGCTCTTCCTCGGAAAGTGCTGCGTTTGCTTTTGCCTCTTCTTCATCCTCTTCATCTCCCGCAATCTCGGCAGAGTACATCAGGCACTTCGTGCCGACTACAAGGGAATCAATGAAGCTGACCACACCACGGATCAATGGGTACTTAAGAAATTTCGCATTTCCCAATACAGATCTGTAGTCTTCTACTTTTAATTCAATCTCATTGTCTGGTCTGCGGACAGCAATGGAATATTTGTCTTTATGACGCATCATAATACCTTCCATTACAGCCTGACCACCGATATTTGATGATCTCATTCTTCTCTCCCGAAAGAAATTTAAGAAGGTTTTTCTTATTTCAGAGAAACTTTCGCGCTACCAGACTTCTAAATGAAGCGTAACTCTTTTACAACTTCTCCAGAAAACAAGAAAGGTTGAGATTTCCCAACCTCAACCTTCTCAATTTCTACTATATTCTGATTATTTGTTCAGGCCGTATTTCTTATTGAACTTATCGATACGTCCACGAGCCTGAGCTGCTTTCTGCTGACCTGTATAGAATGGATGACATTTAGAGCAGATTTCTACGTGGATGTCCTGTTTTGTAGATCCTGTTACGAATGTGTTTCCACAGTTGCAGGTTACAGTTGCCTGATAATAATTAGGATGGATTCCTTCTCTCATGATTTTCACCTCTCTGTAAAGATTCTATTTTCTATTCGTATTCATTTGACGAATTTACTATTAAACAGCTTTATGAGTATAACATATTGTCCTGTGGAATGCAAGATATTTTAAAATTTATTTAATATATTTTTTAGAAATTTTGTAGTTACTGTTCACTGATAATATCCCGCGAAGTGTTTTTGCACGAAACTGGTCAATCGGATAAAATCATCCGCTTTCTAAATAAATTTCTGCTTCTTGACTGTCTGTACAAACTCTTCATTATTTTTGGTGCGTGCAAACATATTCAGAATCTGCTCGACTGCATCTTCAGACTTCATACCGTTGAGAGCTTTTCGCATAATGTATACGGCTTCCTGCTCTTCTCTGGACAGAAGCAAGTCTTCCCTTCTCGTACCGGATTTCTGAATGTCAATAGCCGGGAATACTCGTTTTTCCTGTAATTTACGGTCGAGAACGAGTTCCATATTACCGGTTCCCTTGAATTCTTCATAGATTACATCATCCATCTTACTTCCTGTATCTACCAGAGCTGTCGCAAGAATCGTAAGACTTCCGCCCTCTCTCATATTTCTCGCAGCGCCAAAAAATCTCTTAGGCATATGAAGTGCCGCCGGGTCAAGACCACCTGAAAGGGTTCTTCCGCTTGGCGGGATGATCAGGTTGTATGCTCTTGCAAGTCTTGTGATAGAGTCAAGCAGGATCGTAACATCCTTTTTGTGCTCTACCAGACGGCGCGCACGCTCTACAACCATCTCAGATACACGTTTGTGATGTTCTGGCAGTTCATCAAATGTAGAATAAATAACTTCTACATTATCACCACGAATCGCCTCTTTGATATCCGTAACCTCTTCAGGACGTTCATCGATCAGAAGAATGATCAGGTGCATGTCCGGATTATTTCGCAGAATCGATTTGGCAACGTCTTTTAAAAGAGTGGTCTTACCTGCTTTCGGAGGAGATACGATCATACCTCTCTGGCCTTTACCGATAGGGCTGATCAGATCCACGATTCTCATCGCAACTGTTCCACCCGGTCTTTCCATTTTAAGTCTCTCGTTTGGAAAAATCGGCGTCATGTCCTCGAAATTATATCGTTTCTGACCTTCGCTTGGATGGAATCCATTGATGGAAGTGACATATAAAAGAGCGCTGAACTTCTCACCCTGTGTCTTAATACGGATATTTCCTTTGATAATGTCTCCTGTTTTCAGGTTAAATCTGCGGATCTGGGAAGGTGATACATAAATATCATTTTCTCCCGGCATATAATTCTCACAGCGGATAAACCCATATCCGTCCGGAAGTACCTCCAGGATCCCATCTGCGCGTTCTCCGCTGTCAAGCTGCGCTGTCTCTGATGGAGCATGATACTGCGGTCTTTCCTGCATGCGCTCCTGATTTCTGTCCTGTGCACGTTCCGGCTGACGATCCTGGCGTTCCTGATTTCTATCCTGCATGCGCTCCGGCTGGCGGTCTTGCTGTCTGATATACGGCTGTGGTCTGATGTACTGCTGCGGTCTGGCATACTGCTGTGGTTCTTCATTTACGCCCGCACTGTCGGAAATATTTTCTTGCTGCGGCTTTTCCTGCATTGTTTCCTGTGATTTTGAAGCATTCTCCAGTTCATCTTCGTGAAGCATTCTCTCGATCAACTCTGGTTTTCTTAATGCAGAAACCCCTTTTAACCCTCTGGCCTTTGCCAATTCTTTTAAAGTTGCCAGTGATAATGATTCATACTTTTCTCTCATAAAATAATCCTCTGCCTTTTTATCCAAAAATTAATAGTCACAATTATTTTGATTGGTTTTTTCAAATTCTTATGTATCTTAATGGTCTTTCTTAACAATGTTACTTATTAATGTTTCTTCGCAATTTTTCTTAATAGTGTTTCTTATGGATGTTGTTCTACATTCTTTTTCTATAACAGTTAATGGGATAATCTGTCCGAAACGACATGAATATCAGATTATGTTACTGTTCACTCTGTGCACAGTAACCAGATTATGGCAGCGTCCAAAGCCACAATATTCACATTTATCTTAGCACATCTTCTACGATTCTGACAATACTATATTATTCCAAAACGTATTTCCTGGCAAGACAATTTTAACGTCAAAAAAGTTCCTGTTTCGATTTTCCGCCAGAAGCGGCACTTACCAGGTATGCTGTTATCAGCAGATTGACGGTTCCCAGTACGCCGCTCTCTTCGCAGATACACTGGAAGTCAGCCTGAAGAATGAATTTCTTCCATTCCTTTATCCGAATCAATACGTAAATTTCACTCCGGATTCCGAGTCCAGCAAACTGGCTCTCTCCATTGTCTCTGAGGATACTTCCGATGTGGATGCCCTCACAGCCATTTACAACTATGTAGTCCGGAATCTTACCTACGATTATGATCTGGCCGACAATGTCGAGGCTGGTTACCTGCCCGATGTGGATGCAACCCTGAAATCCAAAAGGAATCTGTTTTGACTATGCTGCCCTGACCACAGCCATGCTCAGAGCACGTGACATTCCCTGCAAACTACAGATTGGATATGCCGGCACCGTTAAGCATGCCTGGATCACTGTCTATATCCGCTCCAAAGGATGGGTTGATAAAGGTGTTGAATTCAGCGGTGATTCCTGGTCGCGCATGGATCCGACTTTCGATTCCAACAGTCAGGATGAAGAAACTATTCAGCAATACATAGGGGACGATGATAATTACAGCGTTCAGTTTACACGTTAACAGGAGGCATCACTCTCGTGAAGGACATATCATTACGTTGGAAGATCCGCTTGAGTACATGCACCGGCATGACAAATGCATCGTCAGCCAGCGAGAAATCTGCACCGATACGGAAAGTTATCTGGTTTCCCTGCGTGCTACCCTGCGCCAGAGCCCGGATGTGATTCTCCTTGGTGAAATGCGTGATTACGAGACGATTCAGACTGCCATGACTGCTGCCGAGACAGGACATCTCGTTCTCTCCAGTCTTCACACCACCGGAGCAGCAAACACGATCGGTCGTATCGTAGATGTATTCGAACCAGCCCAGCAGAGACAGATTTCCATCCAGCTGTCCATGGTACTGCAGGCTGTTATTTCCCAGCAGCTTGTCCCGGATGTGAATGGACATACGATTCCTGTCTTCGAGGTTATGCGCCTCAATCCGGCGATCAGAAATATGATCCGCGATAACAAAGTACATCAGATTGATGGGGTTATCGCCTCCTCGGCGCATGAGCATATGCGCTCCATGGATCAGAGCCTTCTGGAACTTTACAAACAGAAAAAAATAACAAAAGAAACCGCATTGAAATTTGCTTCCAATGCGGATATGCTGAAACGTAAATTACTGTAAAAAAACAAAAAGTAGTTCTTCTGTTAAACTAAACAGTTGAACTACTTTTTTAATCAGGCAGATAAAATCATCCACTACGTGACTCTATATCGAATAACTGCTTTGCAGTTTATCAGAAAGGGCTTGTACGCCTCCTGATATAATCAATTCCACACCCACTGCTTATTTCGCTTCGCACTTGAAGCGACGGACTTGCCTGATTCGGTTAATGTACCATATTTCCCACTAAGCCGTAAGAAACGATATACATAATCACCGTTGCCATAATGATTCCACAAAGAATCGCCAGAGATGATTTCTTAATATCAATCTCCAGAAGTGACGCGATCAGTGATCCGGTCCATGCTCCTGTTCCCGGAAGAGGGATTCCCACAAACAGCATCAGGCCCCAGAATTCGTATTTCTTCACCTGATCACTTTTTCTCATCGCACGGTCTTCCAATTTTATGATCAATCCTCTGAAAATCTTTGTCTTTTTCAGCACTTTGAAAATCTGCTTGATAAATAACAAGATAAACGGAATCGGAATGATATTTCCCACAATACATAATGGAATCGCCTTTGCCGCAGAAATCTTCAGAAGAGACGCTGCCAAAAGCCCTCCTCTGAGTTCCAGAAGCGGAATCATGGAAATAAGAAAAACCGCTCCCTCCGGCGAAATATATTGTGACAGATTCTGCGAGAACCAATGTACCAGTGTTTCCATTAAAACCTCCTAAATTTTATTTCAGATAATCCTTCAGAAAATCAATAAACTTCTGCATTTCTTCCTTTGTTCCAATCGTGATACGAAGGAAGTTATCAATTCTTTCCTTCGGGAAATAGCGGACATAAATATGCTGCTCTCTCAGTGCTTCGAAAAGCTCCGCTGCCGGACAGGTTGCATGAGTGGCAAAGATAAAGTTAGACTTAGAATCCTGGAAGGAGAATCCCAGCGCCTTTAATTCTTTCTTTGTCCATTCTCTCATCTCTATGATTTTATTACATGTTTCCTCAAAGTATTCCTTGTCCTCCACTGCTGCCACACCCGCTGCAAGTGCTGTACGGTCCATCGTGTAGGAATTGAAAGAATACTTCACATCGTTCAGGAATTTGATCAGTTTCTCATTTCCGCATGCAAAGCCAATTCTCATACCTGCCATGGAACGTGATTTGGAGAATGTCTGCACAACCAGAAGGTTGTCGTACTTCTCAATCAATGGAAGTGCTGACTGACCGCCGAAATCCACATATGCTTCATCCACAATGACAATGACATCCGGATTATGACGGATGATATCTTCCACATCCTCTAATGGCATTTCCACACCCGTCGGTGCATTTGGGTTCGGGAAAACGATTCCGCCGTTTTCTTTGAAATAGTCTTCCTTCTTTATATGAAAGTTCTCATCCAGAGCCGGTCTTTCATATGGAATACGGAACAGATCTGCCCATACGTCATAGAAAGAATAGGTAATATCAGGAAAAAGAACCGGCTTCTCTGAGTTAAAGAATGTCAGAAAACTCATGGCAAGAACATCATCAGAGCCTACTCCCACAAAAACCTGCTCATCTTTTAAATGATAATTCTGTGCGATCGCATGTACCAGATCTCCCGCTGTCGGATCCGGATAAAGTCTCATGGTATCGGTATCCATACCCTTAAGTACCTTCTCCACTCCAGGTGCCGGAGAATATGGGTTCTCATTTGTATTCAATTTGATCATATCCGGTTGGTTTGGCTGCTCACCTGGTGTATATGGTATTACTTTACGGACGTTTGCTTCCCAATTGCTCATTTGTCTAATTCCTTTCCTGCTTGATTCACTCTGCTCTCATTAAGTCAACTTCTGTTTATTCACTACTGCAATCCGGCAGAGACCACTTATCTGCTATTGTAAGCATCCTCAAACTATTTGTCAATTATATTTGATGTAAAGCCGTACCGAATATCTTGTCTTTTAAGCATATTCACGCTCAATAAAGTCACGTTTACGCTGGCATTTTACACCATCTAATGAGTATGCCCCGATACTTGAAATTAACAATAACAAGAAAAAGCAGGGGCTGTTTTTAGTCCCTGCTTTCCTCTTCGTAACAATACAATGCTTGTAGTTACAAATTATTTATTCTCTTCCTGAACTTCAATCTTACGGATAGTCTTATTCTTGATTTCTTCTTTGATTGCTGCAAGGAAGTCGTCAAGTTCTTTCGTTCCTTCATCGCCAAGGTAACGGCTTCTTACAGAAACTTTGCCTTCTTCTTCCTCTTTAGCACCAACGATGAGCATATATGGAACTCTTGCAAGACGTGCTTCACGGATCTTGTAGCCCATCTTTTCGGAACGCTGGTCAACGGAGCAGCGGATTCCGTTTTCTTTTAACTGTGCTTCAACTTTGGCAGCATAGTCGTGGAATTTCTCGGAAATCGGAACGACACGAACCTGTTCCGGGCAAAGCCATGTTGGGAACATACCTGCATATTTCTCAATCAGCCATGCCAGTGTTCTCTCATAACATCCCATGGATGTACGATGGATGATGTATGGACGCTGTTTTTCGCCGTTTTCGTCGATATAGTACATATCGAACTGTTCAGCAAGAAGAGCATCCCACTGGATTGTGATCATTGTGTCTTCTTTTCCGTATACGTTCTTGGCGTTGATATCAACCTTAGGTCCGTAGAATGCAGCTTCTCCGACATCCTCTGTAAATGGAATATTCAGCTCTTCAAGCATCTGGCGGATATGGCCTTCTGTCTCTTCCCATACTTCCGGTTCACCAATATATTTTTCTCTGTTATTCGGATCCCATTTGGAAAGATGGTAAGTTACATCTTCTTCTACGCCGAGAACCTGCAGACAGTACTGAGCAAGTGCAATACAGTCTTTGAACTCTTTCACCATCTGGTCTGGTCTTACAATCAGATGTCCTTCAGAAATCGTAAACTGACGTACACGTGTCAGACCATGCATTTCGCCGGAATCCTCGTTACGGAACAGAGTAGATGTTTCACCGTAACGAAGTGGCAGGTCACGGTAGCTGTGCTGTTCAGCTTTGTATACATAGTACTGGAATGGGCATGTCATTGGACGAAGTGCAAATACTTCTTTATCTGTTTCTTCATCTCCGAGGACGAACATACCGTCTTTGTAATGATCCCAGTGACCGGAAATCTTGTAAAGATCACTCTTAGCCATTAATGGAGTTTTGGTTCTTACATAGCCACGTTTTGTCTCTTCGTCTTCAATCCAACGCTGAAGTTCCTGCATGATGATGACACCGTTTGGCATGATAAGCGGAAGTCCCTGTCCGATTACATCTACAGTTGTAAAGATTTTCATCTCACGGCCAAGTTTGTTGTGGTCACGTCTCTTTGCTTCTTCCATCTGCTCAAGATGCTCTTTCAGTTCATCTTTGGAAGCATAAGCTGTTCCATAGATACGTGTCAGCATTGCGTTCTTTTCGCTGCCTCTCCAGTAAGCGCTGGAAGAAGAGAGAAGCTTGAATGCTTTTACGCCTTTTACGCTCATAAGGTGAGGTCCTGCACAGAGATCTGTCCAGTCTCCCTGAGAATAGAAGGAGATTTCTGCTCCATCCGGAAGGTCTTCTACGAGCTCTACTTTATATGGCTCGTTTTTCTCTTTGAAGTATGCAATGGCGTCTTCTCTTGATTTTGTGAAACGTTCGATTTTTGCGCCTTTTTTGATGATCTTCTTCATTTCTTTTTCGATTGCATCCAGGTCATCACGGGAAAATGGAGGACAGTCAAAATCATAGTAGAATCCTGTATCGATAGAAGGTCCGATAGCAACCTTTGCATCCGGATATAAGGTCTGTACTGCCTGAGCAAGTACGTGGGATGCTGTATGACGAAGAACTGCAAGTCCCTTCTCATCTTTGGCTGTGAGGATGTTTAATTCGCAGTCACTGTCAAGAACTGTTCTTAAGTCAACAACTTCTCCGTTTACTTCTCCTGCACAGGCTGCACGTGCAAGTCCCTCGCTGATGTCGTAAGCGATGTCGATTACTGATTTAGCTTCGGCGTATTCTTTTTTTGAGCCGTCTTTTAATGTTACGATCATGGTCATTATCTCCTTTTTATAATTTGTTTTTATATTTTTCAGATGCACACTGACTTATAGTACAGCATGCCAATCCGAAATATATAGCAGAATTTCTTAAAAAATTTCTGCCGGTGCTTTTGTACTGCAAAGGGGCAAAAGAAAGAAATAAAAAAAGTCCCCTACAGTACGGTTAAATACTGTAGGGGACGAGATATCATATACTCGCGGTTCCACCCCGATTGTTCTGTCTTATCAGAACCACTTCATTTGATGGTAACGGAATCACCGGACTGTATTAAAGTCACTCAGAGGTGGTCTTCGGCTGGTTCGCGATAAAATGCTTGCACCAAAATGCATTTCTCTCTGTAACGTTTCTCAGCGTACTCTTCTCTTCAGCGTGTTGGTCTTTCTTATCTTTTCTGCCGCCTATTATAAACTTGAAGAATAAATTTGTCAATCATCAAAATGCTAAAAATGTTACTGTTCACTCCGTTCACAGCAACACGCTTCGCGATGCACAGAATTTATG
>ERZ791932.475-NODE-475-length-21740-cov-10.876920_pt1 | contig 21740 bp, 1 predicted proteins | sample MGYA00510126_ERZ791932 | MGnify/ENA primary metagenome ERZ791932 (study PRJEB30046, sample SAMN00993244) | human gut metagenome | study: EMG produced TPA metagenomics assembly of the A metagenome-wide association study of gut microbiota in type 2... | reverse complement strand
GTTAATAAGGCCCATGCGATAGCGGCCTGCAAAGCAAGTCCGTAGGACGCAGCTGCGCAGCGAGCCGCGAACCGCTGGGGGGAGCTGTCAGCCACTTTAGTGGCTGACTGAGCGGGGATTCCCGGCACCAGCACACTTCAGGTTCGCTGACCGCACCAACCCGATTTTACTACATAGTTTTTCCTACACACCAGTTATTTTTGACAATACTGTCAAAAATAACTGGTACAAAACTGCAAAAGAGTATACTTTCGTATAATTGTTTTTTATTTTTTAAATGCTATACTGTTTATAAAAGTTAACTATCAATGATAGTTAAATAAAATTATATATAGGAAATGACGGGAATACTTAGTTATGCACAAAAACGTAAACTGAATATTCAGAAAAATTCCTATTCACCTAACTAACGAGGAACACCAGATGGAAGAAAAGAGGAAAGTTTAGTGGAGAAGGGGAGATTCTTATGAAAGATAAGTTGCTTCTTACCCGTTTGCTGCTTGCACTAGCTCTGGGGAGCAGCATACCGATCCCACTGGCCCAGGCGGCAGCCAACGACGCCGCAAGGCCGGCGGGGAATACCGATTCCGGGGCACAGCTCAATCGCACCAGAGAATACCTGGAACGCCAGAACATAGCCCGCAAGATACAAGAGGGCTGGGAAAAGAATACCGTAGAAGGGACAGCAGCTTCCGAAAAAAGAGAAGCAGACGCTGTCCGTTTCGTGCTGTCTGAAGTAGAAATCCCAGCCTCCCAGGTCCTGAAGCCTGAAGAGCTCCAGACCATTATACAGGAGTACAAAGGCAAAGAAATCAGCATCAATGACCTGTACGCCCTGGTAGGCAAAATCAACAAACTCTACCAGGAAAAAGGGTATATGACCTGCAGAGCCTACCTGGCCCCCCAGACCATACACCAGGGCCATGTGAAAATCGACCTGTATGAAGGCAAAAACGGAGAACTGGAATTTTCCGGGCGCAAAACCACCAGGAAAGGCTATATTCGGGATCGGCTGCATATCCAGCCTGGGGAAATCCAGAATATGAACCAGCTGAACAAAGATATCCTCCGCTTTAACGCCACCAACGACGCCCAGCTCCACATCATCCTCAAGGCCGGCAAAGAGCCCGGCACCACCGACTACGTCATCGCCGTCCGGGAGCCCCAGGACCAGGTCACCGGAGTCTTTGTCGATGACGCCGGCAACAAAACCAGCGGCGAATACCGGGTCGGCATGTACTGGCAGGATCGGAACCTGCTGGGCAACCGGGACCACCTCTTTATCAGCACACTCCGTTCCCAGGGCACCAAAGCCGTGGCCGCCAGCTACAATACCCCCGTCAATACCCGGGGCACCCGGGCCGGGGTCAGCTACACCACCAACAGCGTGCACATTACCGACGGCCCCTTTGAAGCCCTGGGCGTCAAAGGCCACTCCTATTTGTTCACCGGCTTCCTGGTAAACCCCATCGAAACCACCGAAAACTACAAATCCGAATGGGGCCTGGAATACGGTCACCAGCGGTCCCAAACCGATCTGGGTACCAACTACCGCAACCGGATCCGCTGGGCCAACGATACTCTGGATACCGTGATGGGCTATTACGACCAGCTGAACTACGGTACCTCCTACGTAATGTACCAGAAGTACGGCTACCGCTTCGGCCGGTACGAAAACCTCTATAACAAGACCCGCGATTTCGGCATTTTCGAATTTAACGGTCTGTACCAGCGTCATATCAAACACGGCCAGGAATGGCTGGTACGCCTGGACGGCCAGGTTTCCAGCACCCAGTACCTGCCCTCCGCCGAAATGTACTACCTGGGCGGTATGTACAGTGTCCGAGGCTACAAAGAAAGCCTCATCGCCGGCGACAGCGGCTTCTCCGGCAGCGTGGAATACACCATGCCCATGGATACGAAACGGAAAGTCAAAGGCTACGTCTTCCTGGACGGCGGCCACATCTGGGGCGACAGCGCTTACGGCGACCGGAACCTCATGGGCGCCGGCGCAGGCATCAAATGGGAAATCAACCCCCATATGTCCCTGAATACCGCCCTGGCTTTCCCCCTGATCCGCACCATCAACAGCGAGAACCAAAGCCGGACCCGGATTCACTTTTCCTTCAACAGCGCTTTTTAAGGAGGCCTGAATATGAGCAGTAAAAAGCATAACAAACACCACAGCAGTCAGCAACGGTCCACAGGCCGCCTGGCGCTGCAGGTCTTACTGTCCATAGCCACCGCAGGATTTTTCACGGGGGTTAAGGACGTAGAAGCAGTATCTACCATTACAGATGGCAGCGGCGGTGGACACACGTATGAAGCAGGCGCTGACAATACGTTTAACATCTACGCCCAGCAGATCAAGGGCAGTAACGCCATCAACCAATTTTCTCAATTTTCCCTGGGTGAAAACGATATCGCCAATCTGTATTTTAGAACAACCCAAGAAGGTGCAGACGTTGCCAATCTGTTGAACTTCGTTGACGCCCAAATCAGCATCAACGGTACAGTCAACGCTATCCAAGGTGGTCTAGGTGGCCAGAATGGCGGCAACCTGTTCTTCCTGAGCCCTAACGGCATGGCCGTGGGCGCTAACGGCGCCATTAACGCCGGATCCCTGTATGTTATTGCGCCTACAGATGCTGAATATGGAACCCTGAAAACTAATTTCACAACGAACGATTCCGCTGATGTAAGCACTCTGACCAGCGGCACCGTTCCTCTGAGTGGTTCTTCTACTACCATTTCTGTTTTGGGTACTATTAGCGCCAGCAACGTAACCCTGGCCGGGGGCAGTGTTACTTTAGGAGAAAATAACACAACCGTCACCCTATCCACCACCGGGGACATTATCCTTTCCGCTGCCAATTCTATCACTAATAATGAAGCCGTTACCGCTGGCGGGTCCGTGTCCATGAATTCTACGGGCACCATCACCAACAATGCCAACGTCAGTGCAGCCAGTGCCATCACCATGAATGCCGGCACGGCTATTGATAACAGCACAGGCGGCGATATAACGATCAGCAGTTCTGGTGGCAACATTACCCTGACCGCTGGCACCAGCATCATCAACGATGCCGTAACCGCTACCAACGGTGCCATCTCCATGGATACAAGCAATGGAAGTGGCAGTATCGAAAATACCGGCGCTGTGACCGCAGGAACAACGTTAACGGAAAAAGCCAAAACCACCCTGACCAACAGCGCAGCCGTCAAAGCAGCTACCGGCATTACCATGGAAGCAGGCAACAGCATTTCCAACGGTTCTACCGTTGAGGCTACTGGCGGCTCTATCGGCATGACGGCAACGAATAACGGCATCACCAATACTGGCGCTGTTACGGCAAAAGGTGCTTCCAGTTCTGTAACTATGAGTGCCACGAACGAAACGAGCGGTGCTATTGAAAACAAAGATGCCGTCAGCGCAGGTTCAAGCGTTACCATAGAGGCAGGCACAAAAATCAAAAATGCTGCTGTCACGGCTAATGCCGGTTCTGTGTCCATGACTGCAACGAAGGCGAGCATCGAAAACAGCGGCGCTGTAGAAGCAAAAGGTGAGTCCAGTTCTGTAAGCATGACCGCCAAAAATACTGATAATGGTTCTATCTCTAACGCGGACATTGTCAAAGCAGGCAAGGACGTAACGGAAACTGCCGGTACCGTCCTGCAGAATACAGGTGCCGTCACGGCAACAGCTGGTTCCCTTGATCAGGAAGCTGGAAGCATGCTGTGGAATAAAGCTGCTGTCAGCGCTGGAGTCGGCATAGAAATGACCTCCAGCGGCAATGGTGTTCGGAACGACTCCACTGTAGAAGCCGGTACGGGCTCCATAGTTATGACGGCGGAGAACACTTCTAACGGCTATATCCTCAACAAAAATAATGTCACCGCGGGCAACGGTATTACCATGACCGCTGGAACTTCCCTTGACAATAGCACAGAAGGTGATATTACCGTCAGCAGTACAACGGGCGACATCAGCCTCACCGCTGGCACGTACCTCACCAATGATACGGTTACCGCCAACGCCGGCTCTATCACCATGGATACGGCAAACAGCGATAACGGCACTACCATTACAAACACCGGTGCTGTTTATGCAGGGACGAACATTACCCAAAACGCAAAAACTTCCCTGACCAATAATTCCACCCTCGAGGCAAAGAACGGTAAAGTTGACCAGGATGCGGTCGGCAAAATCTGGAATAAAAACACCGTTCAAGCTGGCACCACCATCGATATGACTTCCACCGATGCAGATATCCAGAATGATGCCAACGTTACTGCAGGCACAGGTACTATCACCATGTCTGCCAAGACGGCTATTGATAACAGCAATGACAGTCCGATTACCGTCAGCAGCAAAAGCGGCGGCATCAGTCTGACCGCCGGAACAAATATCAAAAATGATATTGTTAATGCAGGTGGCGCTGTATCTATGGATACGGTAACAAACAACGGCACCACTATCGAAAATACCGGCGCTGTGACGGCAGGCGGGACTTTAACGGAAAAAGCCAAAACCACCCTGACCAACAGCGCAGCCGTCAAAGCTGCCACTGGCATCACCATGGAAGCAGGCAACAGCATTTCCAACGGTTCTACCGTTGAGGCTACTGGCGGCGCCATTGCCATGACGGCAACGAATAACGGCATCACCAATACTGGCGCTGTTACGGCAACAGGTGAATCCAGCTCTGTAAGCATGAGTGCCACGAACACTTCTGCTGGCGCCATCCAAAATGATGCCAACGTTACGGCAGGTAATGGCATTACCATGACTGCTGGCACGACCATTGACAACAGCAATAATAGTCTTCTTGTCAGCAGTGCAAAGGGCGGCATCAGCCTAACCGCAGGCACCAGCATCACCAACGATGCTGTTACGGCATCTGCTGGCTCTGTGTCCATGACTGCCAATAAGGGCAATATTACCAATAATGGTGCTCTTCAGGCTCTTGGTACTTCCAGCACAGTAAACCTGACTGCTAAGGATAGTTCTGCTGGCGCTATTACAAACAATGCAAATGTTACAGCAGGCAATGGCATTACCATGACTGCTGACACAGCCATTGACAACAGCAATAGCAGCCTCGTCGTTAGCAGTACAAGCGGCGACATTACCCTGACCGCCGGAACCAGCATCACCAACGACGCTGTTACGGCTAATGCTGGTTCCGTGTCCATGACCGCAACCAATAATGGCATCACCAATAACGGTGCAGTTCAGGCTATTGGCGATAATAGCTCTGTAAGCATGAGCGCCACGAACGGTTCTGCTGGCGCCATCTCCAACTCCGAAGCCGTCAGCGCTGGTACAAGCGTTACCATGACCGCCGGCACATCTATCTCTAATGCTGCCGTTACGGGTAATGCTGGCTCCGTTTCCATGACTGCAACCAATGCAGGTATCACCAATAATGGCGATGTTAAGGCTATTGGTGATTCCAGCTCTATAAGCATGACCGCCACCAATAATGTTAGCGGTGCCATCTCCAACTCCGGCATTGTCAGCGCAGGCAAGGACGTAACGGAAACTGCTGGTACCACCCTGACCAATACAGGCGCCGTCACGGCTTCTAAAGGCGCTATTGATCAAGATGCTGGTGGCAAGCTGTGGAACAAGGTAGCCGTTCAAGCTGGAAGCACCATCGACATGACCTCGACGGGTGCAGATATCCAGAACGATGCTAACGTTACTGCAGGCACGGGCATTACTATGGGGGCTTCCACTGCCATTGACAACAGCAATAGCAACCTCACCGTCAGCAGCACAAGTGGCGACATCAGCCTGACCGCTGGCACAAGTATTATCAATGACATTGTTAACACCGGCGGTTCTATCTCCATGGATACGGCAACCAGTGGGACTGGCAGTATCGAAAATACCGGCGCTGTTACCGCAGGCGGAGCATTAACGGAAAAAGCCGAAACCACCTTGAAAAATACCGGTGCCGTCAAGGCAGCCACTGGCATAACCATGGAAGCAGGCACCAGTATTTCCAACGGTTCTACCGTTGAGGCTACTGGCGGCTCCATCGGCATGACTGCAACCAATGCAGGCATCACCAATACCGGTGCTGTTACGGCAACCGGTACTTCCAGCTCTGTAAGCATGAGTGCCACGAACGAAACGAGCGGTGCTATCGAAAACAAAGCTGCCGTCAGCGCAGGTACGAGCGTTACCATGAATGCTGGTACCAGCATCAAAAATGCTGCCGTTACGGGTAATGCTGGTTCTGTGTCCATGACCGCAACCAATGCAGGCATCACCAATACTGGTGCTGTTCAGGCTATTGGCGATAATAGCTCTGTAAGCATGAGTGCCACGAGCGGTTCTGCTGGCGCTATTTCCAACTCCGACATTGTCAGCGCAGGCTTGAACGTAACGGAAAATGCTGGTACCACCCTGACCAACGAGAAAGCCGTCACAGCTACTGCTGGCGCTATTGATCAAGATGCTGGTGGCAAGCTGTGGAACAAGGTAGCCGTCCAAGCTGGCACCACCATCGACATGACCTCCACCGGTGCAGATATCCAGAACGATACTACCGTTACGGCAGGCGGGGCTTTAACGCAAAACGCCAATACTACCCTGACCAACACGGGCGCTGTCCAAGCCACTGGTATTGATCAGGATGCTGGCTCAACCATTACCAACAGTTCCACTGTTACAGCCACTACTGGCGCCATTGACCAGGATGCCGCAGGCAAAATCAATAACGTAGGTGCTGTCAAAGCTGGAACCACCATCGACATGACCTCGACGGGTGCAGATATCCAAAACGATGCCAACGTTACTGCAGGCACGGGTATCACCATGAATGCTGGCACGGCCATTGACAACAGCAATAGCAGCCTCGTCGTTAGCAGCACAAGCGGCGACATTAACCTGACCGCCGGTACCAGCATCACCAACGATGCGGTAACTGCATCTGCTGGCTCTGTGTCCATGACCGCAACGAATAATGGCATTACCAATAATGGCGATGTTAAGGCTATTGGTGATTCCAGATCTATAAGCATGACCGCCACCAATAATGTTAACGGTGCCATCTCCAACTCCGGCATTGTCAGCGCAGGCTTGAACGTAACGGAAACTGCTGGTACGACCCTGACCAACGTGAAAGCTGTCACAGCTTCTAAAGGTGCCATTGAACAGAAAGCTGGAGACAAGCTGTGGAACGAGGCTGCTGTTGATGGTAAAACTACCGTTAAGATGACCTCTACCGGTGCGGATATCCAAAATGATACTACCGTCACGGCCGGTACAACCCTTACCCAGGATGCACATACCACCCTGACCAATACGGGCGCTGTCCAAGCCACTGGTATTGATCAGGATGCTGTTACCAGCATTACCAACAGTTCCACTGTCAAAGCAACAACAGGGGCGATTACGCAAGACTTGGCAGGTGCTATCCACAACGTAGGTAAAGTTGACGCTGGCACCACCATCGGCATGACTTCCACTGGTGCGGGCATCCAAAACGATGCCAACGTTACAGCAGGCACAGGCATCACCATGAATGCCGGCGCCGCCATTGATAACAGCAATAGCAACCTCACCGTCAGCAGTGCAGAGGGCAATATTGAATTGAAGGCTGGCACCAGCATCATCAACGATATCGTAACCGCAACTGCCGGTTCTATCTCTATGAATACGGCAACCAGCGAAAGCGGCACTACCATCGAGAATACTGGTGCTGTTACTGCGGGAACCAACATTACCCAAAACGCCAAAACTACCCTGACCAATGATTCTACCGTTACGGCAACAGGCGCCATTGACCAGGACGCAGTCGGCAAGATCTGGAATAAAAACACTGTTCAAGCTGGAACCACCATCGGCATGACTTCCACCGGTGCGGGCATCCAAAACGATACTACCGTTACGGCAGGCGGGGCTTTAACGCAAAACGCAAAAACTACCCTGCTCAATACGGGCGCTGTGCAAGCCACTGGTATTGATCAGGATGCTGTGACCAGCATTACCAACAGTTCCACTGTCAAAGCAACAACTGGGGCGATTACGCAAGACTCGGCAGGCAATATCAATAACGTTGGTGCGGTTGAAGCAGGAACATCTATCGCTATGAATTCCACTGGTGGTGCAATTACCATTGGTACGGATCAAACTGCTGCCAATGTTACGGCAACTAAAGGAGTTACTATCGGGACCACCAACGGTGCTATTACCATTCATGGTGGTGTTGCCAGCAACAGTACGGCCGATGCTGACAATGTATCTATCAAAACTGCGACAACCGGAAATATTACTGTAGACGGCGGCGTCAGCTCTGCCAAAGGCTCTGTTGAAGTTGGTACGACCACCGGCACAATCACCCTGGGCAAAGACGGCAGCGATGCTATTACCGTTAAAGGCGCAACCACCGCAGGGATTACCTCCACCAATAGCGGTATCACCGTGTATGGCAACGTAGAATCCGGCACGGGAACCACGGTTTCCACCAACAACTCCGCTTCTGACGCCAACATCAAAGTTACGGGCTCTGTAAAGAGCACTGGTGATAATGGGAATACTTCCATCAGCACGAATCACGGTACGATTGAAGTTGACGGGGCTGTAAGCTCCACGAAGGGTTCCGTCAGCGTAACGGATACTACCGGTGCAATCACCATTGGTAAAACAGATGCTACGGCCGATGTGACGGCTGGTACTACCGCAGAGATTAGCTCTAGCAATAGCGGCATCACCGTTTACGGCAATGTTGCTTCCAGCACAGGGACCACGGTACAAACCAGCAATTCCGAAACCGATGCCGACATCAAAGTTACGGGCTCTGTAAAGAGCAATACCAGCGGCGATGTAACGGTGCAAACTACCAAAGGCGATATTACCCTGGGGAATGCAAACCTGACAACAGCTGCTGTAGACAGCAAGGGCAATGCTTATGTAAGGGCAACGACTTCTGGTAATGTAGATGTATTGGGCGGCGGCATCAGTGCAGCCAAGGCTGCAGAACTGAGCACGGCCAAAGGCTATGCCAGACTCGTTGGCGGCATGACTGCCAGCGGCGGTAACGCTGTAGTTAGCGCTGTAGGTACGGGGGTTACGGATAGTGCATCCGACTATTCCAACAGCGGCAACGTGACCGTAACCGGCACCGTTTCCGGTACTGGTGCAGCTACTCTGAGTGCCACCCAAGGTAACGTAAATCTGAAAGGCGGCTTGTCTGCCGGTACTGGTAAGGCCACCATCACCGCTACTTCCAGCGCTGCAAATGATACCAAGAACGGCAACATCACCGTGGCTGGCGCAGCACAGGGCGAAGTTGGCAGCGTGTCCTCTACCAGCGGCGCTGTAGCCATTGGCTCCACAAACGGCAATATCAATATCACTGGCAATGCTTCTGCCGGTACTACCCTGGGCGTTACCACGACCACAGCTGGTACCATTGCTGTAACCGGTAACCTGAAGACCACTGGCGGTGAAGCAACGGATAAGATCACCGTTCAGACCGCAGGCGGTTCCGGTGACACCATCACCCTGAACAAAGCCACCAGTGGGAACACCGACGTTCTCACCACCACCAGCGGCGATGCAACCGTTAGCTCCGGCGCGGCAGCCACCAGCATCCAAGGCAACGCCACCGTTGGCGGTGCACTGGAAGTAGTTGCCACTACCGGCAAACTTACGGTAGGCGGTGCGTCCAATCTCTACACCATGTCCGGCGGTACTACCAATATTCATACCACCACGGGTGCCGTCGAAATCAACGGCCTGGCCAAATCCACCAACAGCACGAAGGTAACTACCACCAGTGGTATTATTACCGTCAACGGTGGTTTGCAGACTACGACAGCTGATGGAGACACGGGTGTCGTTGATCTGCAGGTTTCTTCGGAAAGCGGCGCCATCACCCTGAATCAAAATGCTGACATTAATGATGGCAAGGTCATCAACAGTGCAGGCGATGCTACGGTTGAAGTAACGGGCGACAACACCAGTGCTATCAGCATCCAGGGGGATGCCAGTGCAGTAGGTGCTTTGAAAGTAGTTTCGACGCAAGGCAAGGTTACTGTTGGCGGAGACACTGCCTACAACCTTTCCAGTTCCGACAGCACGGCCGCTATCACTACCACCAGCGGGGACATTGAAATCCACGGTACTGTTGCGTCCGCAACGGGCACCACGGTGCAGAGCACGGCAACCGGCGGTACCATTGCTGTCACCGGTAACCTGAAGACCACTGGCGATGCAGCGACGAATAAGATCACCGTTCAGACCGCAGGCGGTTCCAGTGATACCATTACTCTGACCAAGGCCTCCACCGGAGAAGTTAACGATGTTCTCACCACTGCCAGCGGCGACGCAACGGTAAGCTCCGGCGCAGCAGCTACCAGCATCCAAGGCGATGCACACGTCGGCGGAGCTTTGGCAGTAACTACTACCAGCGGCAATATCACCATTGGCACCAGCAACCAAACTGGCTATGACATCACCGGCGGCAGCACCAGCATTACCAGCGGCACCGGGGGCATCAATGTTTACGGCACCGTGAATTCCAATGGTGCAACGGGCAACACTCTGGTACAGACCCTGAATGCTATTACGCTGGCCACCAACGACGATACTAATCCTGTTCTTTCCAGCACCAACGGCAACGTTACGGTCAAGACCTTTACGGGTGAAACGGCTTCCGGCGGCTATGCTCTCAGCATCACTGGTGACATTAAGGCCGGCAAAGCCATCGACCTGGAAACCAACAGTGGTACTCTTGGCTACACTGGCGATGCAAGTGCAGCTACGGGCGTTACGCTGAAGTCTGCTGCTGTAGGCGGCGTAATTACCGTGAGCGGCAGTCTGGCCACTAATGGCACAACCAATACTGACAATCCCATTCTGGTTCAGACCAATGGCGCAGCTATTAACCTGAGCCAGACCACGGCTGGCGATGCTGGCCAAAATGTTCTCTCCACGGCCCAAGGTGCAGCTACAGTGAATGCAGCAGGCGGTGCCATTAACATCCAAGGCAACGCTGACGTGAAGGGTGCACTGGAAGTAACTACCACCACCGGCAAAATTACCGTGGGCGGCGAGTCCACCCCCTACACCATGTCTGGCGGCAGCAGCACCAACATTCATACCACCACGGGTGCCATCGAAATTAACGGCGTAGCGACGTCCTCTGGCGACACCACCGTGGAAACCACAGGCGCTGGCGGCACCATTACGGTAAAAGGGAAAGTTGCTTCTACCGGCCTAAATACCGGCGATGATGTCCTGGTTCAAACCAACGGCAGTGCTATCAACCTGTCCCAGGCAACTGCCACTGCCACCATTGAAAAAGATCAGGTTATTTCTACCAGCGGCGGCGCAGCTACGGTCAACGCAGCGGGCGCAGGTGACATCAACATCCAGGGCAACGCTGACGTAAAGGGCACCCTGAAGGTCAATACCACCACCGGCGCTATCACCGTGGGCACCAGCAGCCAAAAGTACACCGTAAAAGGCGCCACCACGGACATTTCCAGCAGCAACGGCGGGAAAGTCACCGTCTACGGTACTGCCGGGTCCGATACCAATACCACCATTAAGACTAGCGGCGATATTGACATCCACGGTGTGGTTTCCACCACGGCGGAAAGTGAAAATAAAGATATTCTCATCGAAACCACCGGCGGCAATATCACCCTGAACCCGGAACAAGGCAGTGACTACGTCATCAACAGTGTGGGCGGCGCCACCATTACGAATAGCTATAATGGAGACGCAACAGATAGCAAAGGTAATATCACCCTGAATGGTAAGGTGCAGGCAGTGGATGCTGTTTCCATCAGCGCCACCAACGGGGATATTACCGTAGATGATGTTGCTTCTTCCGGCTCCACGGTAGCCATCGAAACCACCACAGGCAATATTACCCTGGACGGCACCGGCTCCTCCAAGTCCGGCACTACCGTAAAAGTGCTGAGCGAAGGGGATGTCAACGTCACCGGCGCACTGACCACCACCGGTACGGGTACGGACCTCGGCAACGTAGAAGTTTCTACGCCCAAGGGCAGCATTACCCTGAAAGGGAAACAGAACGAAGCTGGAGAGACCCCTGCGGTTATTGACACCACGGGCACGGCATTTATTACCACTACCTATACGGGTGCCTACAATACCACTGACGGCACTCTCAAAACTCTGGGCGACATTACCATCACCGGGGATGTGAAGGCGGCTAAAGCGGCCCAAATCACTTCTACTGTGGGCGATCTGTCCATTGCCGGCAATGTGGATTCCGCAACTGGCACCACCGTGCAAACCTCGTCTGATGGTACCATCACGGTAACGGGCAAACTCAGCACCACCAATACCGCTAGCGACAAAGCTGGGGCGGTTAACGTCTCCACCACCGGCGACAATATTACCCTGGCGGCCGATTCTAGTGATAAGGGTAAAGATTCCATCGTCAGCGCAGGCGCTGTCAATGTCACTGCCCAAGGCGGCACCATCAGCGTCCAGGGAGACGTGCAGGGCGCAGGGGCTGTTGGGGTAACCACCACTGGCGAAGGCACTATCACCATCGGCAGCAACAATGGAACCGTTACTCCCTACGGCGTTTCTTCCACGGGCAGCACGACCAATGTCAGCACGAAAACGGGTGATATCACCCTGTACGGCACCGCGTCCTCTGCCTCCGGCACCACCATTCAGTCCACCAGCGGCGACATCAGCGTCACCGGCGGCCTGCAAACCACCGGCGCAACTGCAAGCACTTCCAGCTTAGCCCTGCATACGACCTCTGGCAATGCCACCGTCACCGCAGGCAAAAACTACAATATCGTGATGTCGGGCAACGCCACCGTAGGCGGCGACTTAGAAATGGGCACCACCGGCACTGGTACCATTTCTGTAAATGTACCGGTGCAGAAGAAAATGAGCAGGGCCGTACTGCGGGCTCCTGTGAACACGAATTCCTTTGTTATCTCCGGCGCTAAGATCGATCAACATAGTGATGCTGGTGCCATTACCCTGTACGGCACGTATCTTGCCAATAGTACGTATGCTTCCATTACGTCCAACACCGGCGACATTACGCTGAATGGCGCCCTGCTTACCGGTGCAAACGCTACCGGTGATACAGTTGTCCGCACCCAGGGCGATATTTCCCTGACAGTTGCTGATGGCAATACGGATGTGCTGAAGAGCTCCCAGGGCAACGTAACCGTCCAGGGCTATACCGGAACTGGTGCAGACAAGGCCGGCGAGGGCGATATCACCCTGAACGGCAATGTTACTGCCGCCCAAGCAGTACAGATCCTGACCAACGGCACTGACAGTGAGAACGCTGGCAACATCACCATTGGTAGTTCCGGTGCTGTTACCATCACCGGCGGCACCACTACAAACATCGAAAGCAACATTGGCGCCATCACCCTTACCGGTACTGCCACATCCCAGACTGGCACTACCGTAAAGGCCAACACCAGCGGTGATATTACCATCAACGGTACGGTCTCCACTGCGGACCAAGATGGGGCAGACGGCGTTGCCAAGGTCGGCGATGTTCTGGTCCAGACCCAAAACAGCAAGATTAACTTCGTTAAAACCACTGACTATCCCGACAGCATCAACAGCAGCGGCGACGTTACCGTATCCAACAGCGATAAGGACGCAGATGGTGTGGAAGGTGATAAGGTTGGCGACATCATTATCGGCAGCGATGTAAAGGGTGCCAAGGACGTGACCATTTCCACCTCCAACGGCTCCATTACCGTGGGTGTTGCAGGTTCTGGCAATGAGGCCAATATTTCCGCTGTGGAAGACGCCAGCCTGTCCACGACTACGGTCGGGGACATTACGGTCCATGGGGCCGTAGAGAGCACCGGCACCAAAGCTTCTAATGGTGTTACAGGCGATGCTTCTCTTAGCACGGCCACCGGTGCCATCACCGTAGACAGTGCAGTCAACTCCGCAGGCGGGGCCGTCAGCGTCACCAATACCACCGGGGTCATTACCCTGGGTACTAATGGAAATACGGGCAACGTTGTCAGCGGTGCTACCACGGCAACCATTACCTCCACCGACAGTGCTATTAACGTAACGGGCAATATCGTATCCGGAACGGGCACCAAGGTGCAGACCAACAACACAACGGATGCAGCCAATATTACCGTCAACGGCTCCCTGCAGACCACGACCCAGAACAGCAATAGCGATGTGCTGGTACAAACGGCCAAGGGCGATATTTCCCTGGGGAATGCGAACGTTACCAATGCTGTGTCCAGTGCTGGCGCCGTCACAGTGAAGACCACCACCGAAGGCGATATTACTGTAACGGGTGGTACTGGCGCGGTACAAGCAGCCAATACGGCAGAACTGAATGCCACCAGCGGCTATGTACAGGTAGCAGCTTCTCAGACGGCTTTGATGTCTAACGGTAAAGCTACCATTCAGGCTGCCAGCAGCTCCTACGATACCGGCAGTGACCTCGCCGCAGGGGATGTGTCCATTTTGGGCGGCGTCTCCTCGGAAAAGGACGCTGTCCTGATCACCACCAATTATGGCGATATTACCATCGGCTCCAGCATAGCTCCTGCTGAAGTCAGCGCAGCCACCGCCCTGGATGTTACCACCACGGCCCAAGGCAATGTGAACGTCAACGGCATCCTGGAAACCGAAGGCACCAGCGCAGGCGCTCTTACCGTGAAAGCCACGGAAGGCAATGTAACCCTGACCAAGGGCGGCGATTTTGCAAACGATGTGGTGAACAGCGGCGGCAGCGTCAGCATTACCGCAACAGATAGTGATACGGACGGGGATGATGCTGCCAAGGGCAACATTACCATCACCGGCAATGTGATCGGTGCAACCTCTGTGGCCATCTCTACAGACCAAGGCAACATCAATCTGGGCACCGATGGTACCAACTACAGCGCCGTTAAGGCCGGTACTACCTTGGGAGTTTCCACCACCAAGGCTGGTAACGTAACCGTCAACGGCAGTCTGGTAACCGAAGGCACCAATGCAGGTGCTCTGACCGTAAAAGCTACCGACGGCAAAGTTACGCTGAATAAAGCTGGAAGCGGTGTAACCGATGTGGTGAACAGTGGCAACAGCGTCAGCATCACCGCCTCCGACAGTGATGCGGCTGAAGATACTGTAGGCAACATCGCCATCACCGGCAACGTGATCGGTGCAACCTCTGTGGCTATCTCTACGGACCAAGGCAACATCGAACTGGGCACTTCCGGCGCTGATGGAGTAGCTACCGCAGTACAAGCAGGTACTACTCTGGGTGTTTCCACAACCACGGCTGGTAACGTAACCGTCAACGGTAGCTTGAAGACCGCAGCTGTCAACGGATCCACGGTAGGCGACGTAACAGTCAGCGCTGCCGAAGGCAAAGTCACCCTGACGGCAGCTGGTACAGAAGTAACCAACGTTGTAGACAGCGGTGCAGCGGTCAGCATTACGGCTAGCGACAGCGACAATAACGATACTAACCAAGGCAATATCGACGTAAGCGGTAATATCCTGGCTGCCAAGGCAGCTACCCTCACCGCCACCAATGGTGCGTTGACCCTGACTGGCGACCTGACTGCCAAAGACGGACAGGCTAAGCTTGAAGCTTCTAATAGCGGGACTTACACTACAGGTACGCATGCCACTCCTCTTGCAGGCGACGTACTGGTGAAAGGCGATGTTACTTCTGAGAAGGCCAATGTGGTGATTACCACCGACAGTGGCGACATCACTCTGGGTACTGACACAACTACAAATTCCAGCGCGGTACAAGCAGCTACCACCTTGGGTGTTTCCACTACCACGGCTGGTAACGTAACCGTGAATGGTAGCTTGAAGACCGCAGCTGCCAACGGCTCCACGGTAGGCGACGTAACCGTAACGGCTACCGAAGGCAAAGTTACGCTGACCAAGGCTGATTCTGCAGCCAACGTCATCGACAGCGGCAAAGATATCGTTGTTACGGCAATCAATGTTGTTGATCCGAGCAGCAGTGATACTGAAGGCGACATCGACATCAATAGCGGCCTCAAGGCTGCAGGCGCAGTGACCGTTCATGCGTACAAGGCTGATGCTGTTGCCACCAGTAAAGGCGACATCAACATTGATGGAAATGTAACGGCTGGTACAGCTGTGGACATTGCAGCAAGCACTGGCAATGTCACCATCGGCGGAACCACTGCTTACAATGTACAGGCCGGCACTGGCCTGGCTGTAAAGACACTGACTGACGGCGACGTTGCTGTTACAGGTCAATTGGTTACCACTGGTGCTGATGCCAGCACCGTGACCGTCAGCGCCAAGGACGGCAATGTCACCCTGACCAAGGACGGCAATGTCACCCTGACCAAGGACGGCTCTGCAGACGAAGTCATTAAGAGTGCCAAAGACGTCAGCATTAGCGCTTCCGACAGCGGTGCGGCTGATGAAAATGTAGGCGACATTCTGGTGAAAGGCAACATCACCGGTGCAACCGCTGTGGCCATCTCTACGGACCAAGGCGATATTACTCTGGGTACCAATGAGGCAGCCACCGCAGTTAAGGCCGGCACTACCCTGGGCGTTTCCACTACCAAGGCTGGTAACATCACTGTCAACGGCAGTTTGGTAACCGAACAGGGTGCAGACCTTCTTAATAAAGTAGGTGACGTAACTGTCAGTGCAGCCGAAGGTAAAGTTACGCTGAACAAAGCTGGCGATGGTGTAGACGATGTAGTAAACAGCGGCGCAGCGGTCAGCATTACGGCTTCTGATGAGAAAGAAAGCGGAACCGATGCCGATTATGACGGCGACATCACTGTCGACGGCAACATCACAGCCGCAACGGCCGCAACGCTGGAATCCACCAACGGTGCGTTGAGCCTGACGGGCAACCTGACGGCCAACAATGGTCTGGCCAAGATTGCCGCTTCCGACAGCGAAGCTGATAATCCGCAGAACGCTGACACGGTAGGCGACATCACCGTCAAAGGCAACGTCACCTCTGCAAAAGCAGGCGTGGAAATTTCCACCAGCAATGGCGACATTGCGCTGGGGACGAATACTCCTAGTACTGGTGCTGTTGCCATTACGGCAGCCACCACCACGAATATTGCGGATACCAACGGCGACATTACGCTGTACGGTACGGCTACTTCCCAGACTGGTACCACGGTAAAAACCATTACCAGCGGCGATATTACTGTCAACGGTACTTTGGAAACCAAGGACCAGAATGGTGAAGATAACGATGCAAAAGTCGGCGATGTACAGGTACTGGCAGCCAAGGGCAATATCATTCTGACCAACACGGGTAATGATGTAGTAAACAGCAGCAACGCAGCTCTGGTACAGAACAGTGAAGGCAACATCGATGTGACGGGCAACGTGATTGGTGCCACCACCGCCACCCTGGACGGTAAGGAAGGCCATGTAAACCTGACCGGCAACCTGACGGCTAAGGGTGGCTTGGCCAAGATCCAGGGCTACGATGCGGCGGAAGCAACTGAGGATGACAACGATGGCAACATCACAGTCAAAGGCAATGTAGTTTCTGACACCGACGGCGTGAACATTACTACCACCAACGGCGATATTACCGTTGGTACGGGAACTGATGCTCCTGGTGCAGTCAAGGCTGTAAAAGCCCTGGAAATCTCCACCGCAGGAACTGGTGATGTAACCGTCAATGGCAATTTGGAAACTACGGATTCCACCAATGGTACCGTAAACGTCAGCGCTGCCGAGGGCAAAGTCAGCCTGACCAAGGCCGGCAATAAGGCAGGTACTGAAACTGCTGCAACGGAAGTCATCAACAGTGCCAACAGCGTCACTGTTACGGCATCCGACAAAAATGGTGTGGAGAACCTGGGCGACATCGCTATTGCAGGCAATGTGATCGGTGCCACTTCTGTAGATATTCATACCGACCGGGGCGACATTCAAGTGGGTACAGGTACTGAAACTGCGCAAATCAGCGCCGTTAAGGCCGGTACTTCCCTGAACGTAGCCACCAATACAAAAGGTAACGTTACCGTCAATGGCAGCCTGACTACTGTAAGCACGAACAACTCCACGGTAGGCGACGTAACTGTAACGGCTACGGAAGGCAAGGTTACCCTGACCAAGGCTGGCGATGCAACCAACGTCATCGACAGCGGCAAAGATATCGTTGTTACGGCAATCAATGTTGTTGATCCGAGCAACAGTAAGGATGAAGGCGACATCGACATCAATAGCAGCCTCAACGCTGCAGGCGCAGTGACCGTTCACGCATACAAGCTTGATGGGACTGCCTCCGGCACAGGCGACATCACCCTGGACGGTGCTGTAACGGCTGGTACGGCTGTGGACATTGCAGCAAACACTGGCAACGTCACCATTGGCGGAACCAATGCTTCCAAAGTACAGGCCGGCACCACACTGGCTGTAAAGACCCTGACGGACGGCGACGTTGCTGTTACTGGTCAATTGGTTACCACTGGTGCTGATGCCAGCACCGTAACCGTCAGCGCCAAGGAAGGCAGCGTAACCCTGAATAAGAATGATAAAACGGGTGACACCGTCATCAACAGTGCCAAAGACGTCAGCATTACGGCTTCTGATGAGAAAGAAAGCGGAACCGATACCGATTATGACGGCAACATCACTGTTACTGGTGACATCACAGCCGCAACGGCCGCAACGCTGGAATCCACCAACGGCAGCGTAAGCCTGACTGGCGACCTGACGGCAAACAATGGTCTGGCGAAGATTACCGCTTCCGACAGCAGTGAGGACGGAACTGTTGGTGTCGGCAATATCACCGTCAAAGGCAACGTTCTCTCTGCAACCAACGGCGTGACCATTAACGCAACCCAAGGCAACATTCAAATTGGCGAAGCTACTACAACTGCAAGCGCAGTCAAAGCTGCAAAGGCACTGGAAATCACCACTACCACCGCCGGCAGCATTGACGTATACGGCAACCTGCAAACTACGGATTCCACCAGTGGCACCGTTACCGTCAGCGCTGAAAATGGCAGCGTAAGCCTGACCCAGGCCGGCACGACCTTGGCTGAAAACACTCCTGTTGCAACCGAAGTTATCAACAGTGCCAACAGCGTGAGCATCACCGCTTCCGACGACATAGCTGATGATGATGTGCTGGGCGATGTAGCAATCACTGGCAACGTTATTGCTGCCAAGGGAGCTGCTGTCACCGCCACCAATGGCGCACTCACCCTGACTGGCGACCTGACTGCCAAAGACGGACAGGCCAAGCTGCAAGCTTCCAATAGCGGAGATTACACTACTGGTACGCATACTGATCCTCTTGCAGGCGACATCCTGGTGAAAGGCGATGTTGATTCTGACAAGGCCGATGTGCTGATTACTACCGACAAAGGTGACATCACGCTGGGCACTGACACCACTGATAATTACAGCGCAGTATTCGCAAATACTGCCCTGGAGGTTACCGTTACCACAGCTGGTAACATAACCGTTAACGGCAGTCTGGGCACCATGGATGCAACTAAAGGCACAGTAACCGTCAGCGCAGCCAATGGCAATGTCAGCCTGACCGCAGCCGGCAAAACCGCAGCCGGCGGCAAGGTAACTGATGTGGTGACAAGCGGTAACAGCGTCATCATCAACGCTTCCGAAAACTCCAAGGGTGGAACAGCTGGCCTTGGCGACATTCTGGTGAAAGGCAACGTGCTCGGTAACACCTCTGTGACCATCAACACGGACCAAGGCGATATTACCCTGGGCACTTCGGGCGATGGCGGAGTAGCCACCGCAGTACAGGCAGGCACCACCCTAGACGTTTCCACTACGATGGCTGGTAACATCACTGTCAACGGCAACCTGGCAACGCTAGATGCAAAGACAGGTACGATTAGCGTCAGCGCCACCGACGGCAATGTAACCCTGACTACGGCTGGCAATAAGGCTTATAGTAGTGATCCTGCAACCGAAGTCATCAACAGTGCCAACAGCGTAAGCGTTACCGCTTCCGACAGCAGTGAGAATGGAGTTGATGGCGTCGGCGACATCACCGTCAACGGCAACGTAAAAGCCGCCACCACGGCCGAGATTTCTACTGACCAAGGTAACATTACGGTAGGTACGGCAGCAGCTACGGCTCCGAGCACGACCACAGCAGCTCCTGTAACCATTACTTCTGGCTCTGGCCTGACGGTAGAAGCCACCAAGAGCGGTGACATCAATGTAACCGGCAAACTGGTAACGGCAGATGATGCTACGGTTGAAGGTATCACCACTGGCGATGTTAACGTGAAGACCGCCGCAGGCGACATCGTCCTGAACTACGGCACAGGCGATGACAAGGATGTAGTAAACAGCAGCAAGGCTGCTCTGGTACAGACGGGCGCAGGCGACATCGATGTAACGGGCAACGTGATTGGTGCTACCACCGCAACCCTGGACGGCAAGGAAGGTCATGTAAACCTGACTGGCAACCTGACGGCCAACAACGGTCTGGCCAAGATCCAAGCCTACGATGAAGCAGAAGCAGCTGAATCTAACGATGATGGCAACATCACGGTCAAAGGCAATGTAGTTTCTGACACCGACGGCGTGACCATTACTACCACCAACGGCGATATTACCGTTGGTACGGCTGAGGCAACTCCTGGTGCAGTCAAGGCTGTAAAAGCCCTGGAAATTTCCACCGCAGGAACTGGTGACGTTACCGTCAATGGTAACCTGAAGACCACCGGTGCAGATTATGGTACAGTTACCGTCAAAGCCACCGAAGGCAAGGTTACCCTGAACAAGTACGGCAATGTAGCAGGTACTACAGCTACTGTTGCCGACTACGTTATCGACAGTGCCAAGAGCGTCTCCGTGCAGGCCATTGATGCAAAGACTGATGTGGGCGGAACTGATGACGGCAACATCACCGTCAACGGCGATGTAAAAGCCATTACCACAGCTAAGGTTTCCACCGATAATGGTGACGTTACGGTGGGGGCAACTGGCGCAGCGGTTACCCTGGAAGCTGGTTCCGACCTGACGGTGGAAGCTACCGAAAGCGGCAATATCGACGTAACCGGCGAACTGCTTACCACCACAGGCGGCAAGGGCAATATCAGCGTTACCACTGAGCAGGGTGCGGTAAGCTTGACCAAAGGCGGCACCAACCCTGTAGTCAGCAGCGATGGTTCTGTAACCATTACCGCAGCCGATACGGTATATGATGAAGATACTGATGGCAACGTTACGATTAAAGGCGACGTAACGGGCAAGACCTCTGTAGCCATCACCACCAACTACGGCGATATTACCGTGGGTACTGGAACTCCGGATGGCGTACCCAGCGCCGTCAGCGCAGGCACCACTCTGGATGTGAAGACCACCAAACAAGGCAACGTTACCGTCAACGGCAGCCTGACCACCGCAGCCGTCAACGGCTCTGAGGTCGGCGACGTAACTGTTAGCGCTGCGGAAGGCAAAGTCAGCCTGAATAAGACTACTGCAACGGGTGATGACGTCATCAACAGCGGTGCAGCAGTCAGCATTACGGCTTCTGATGCTGGCGATACGGATGATGCTACTCTCGGCGACATCGATATTGTAGGCAATGTGATCGGTGCTACTTCTGTAGATATCCATACCGATCGGGGCGACATTCAAGTAGGTACCAGCGAGACCAACTACAGTGCCGTCAAGGCTGGCACTGCCCTGAACGTAGCCACCAACACCACTGGCGACGTTACCGTCAATGGTAACCTGAAGACCACCGGTGCAGATTATGGTACAGTTA
>ERZ791932.474-NODE-474-length-21765-cov-9.158867_pt1 | contig 21765 bp, 16 predicted proteins | sample MGYA00510126_ERZ791932 | MGnify/ENA primary metagenome ERZ791932 (study PRJEB30046, sample SAMN00993244) | human gut metagenome | study: EMG produced TPA metagenomics assembly of the A metagenome-wide association study of gut microbiota in type 2... | reverse complement strand
CTGATTGATGATCTTTCCGCCGTACTCCTCTTTCCATGCCCATGCATGCTTTAAGAATTCCTCACGGCCGATATCGTGTTTGTCAATGCCTTCTTTTTTCAGCTTGTCGATAACCTTAACCTCTGTAGCGATAGCTGCATGGTCAGTTCCCGGCTGCCATAATGCTTCATAGCCCTGCATTCTCTTGAAACGGATCAGGATATCCTGCATGGTTTCATCCAGCGCATGTCCCATGTGAAGCTGGCCGGTTACGTTTGGCGGCGGCATAACAATAGTAAACGGTTTCTTGTCCGGGTTTACTTTTGCATGGAAATAGCCGTTGTCCATCCATTTTTTGTAAAGACGCTCTTCGATTCCCTTAGGATCGTAAGTTTTTGCAAGTTCTTTGCTCATAATGTCCTCCTGATATTCTATCTCTGTAATAAAAGTATCTGCGGATCACTCCGCTGTAAGCAGTCAACGATAAAAAACGCCCTTTACACGCATTATACGTGCAAAGGGCGACATTAATCGCGGTACCACCTTAGTTTGTCTCTCATTCCCTTAACGCGGGATACGTGAAAACCTACCATGCGCGTATATAACTCTGATATGATTCATACACACTCACTTCAGCCTCCCGGCTCCAAAGCTACCTTCAGCACTTCTGTTCCCGGGAAACCTTCCAGCTTATAAGCTTCCCTCTCTGTGGGGCATTACCGCCTACTCCTCTTTTTCACAGCCTTTTTCTGGATTCTACTATAATGAAAAAAGCTTTTTTTGTCAAGGATGTTTCACGGGATTTCACAAATTTATGCCTGCAATTGTTTATCAAATGGATAAAATCAGCCTCTTTGCCAACTGCTAATAACTTAATAACTGTTCCGCAGTTTATTCGGTTAAATATATAAAAACAGCGAGCAAACATTTGGTTTACCCGCTGTAAAAGAAATCCTAAATTATGGTCTTTTTGTAAAAAGGGATTTTTATCTGCTATATTATTTACAGAGCTTTTTAAACTCGTCTGCTACGAACTGAACTTTCGTGCCGATTACAACCTGAACAGAATTTTTACCAGGTCTGATCACACCGGCAACACCGGCTGATTTGATTTTCTTTTCATCAACAGCCGTATAATCTTTGATTTCCAGACGAAGTCTTGTAATGCAGTTATCGATAGATGCAACGTTTCCTTTTCCGCCAACACCTTCTAAGATAATTTTTGCAACTTCTGTAAAGTTATCGTTTGCAAGTTTTACAGTTGTCTCATCCATATCATCATCTTCTCTTCCAGGAGTCTTCAGATCAAACTTAAGAATTGCAAATCTGAATACCACATAGAATACAATGAATGCTGCGATTCCCAACGGAATGATCAGCCATGTTTTCTGTGCTGCTGGCAGAGATGCTGAGAACAGAAGGTCTGTTGCACCTGCTGAGAATGAGAAGCCTGCGCGGAATCCTAATAATACTGTAACAACTGTAAAGATACCATATAATAATGCATAAATAACATAAAGCCCAGGAGCCAGGAACATGAAACCAAATTCGAATGGCTCTGTAACACCGCAGATAAATGCACAAAGTGCTGCGGAAGCTACCAGACCAATAGCAACTTTTTTCTTATTATCCTTTGCACACTGGATCATTGCCAGAGCTGCACCAGGAATACCAAACATCATACATGGGAAGAAACCGGACATATACATTCCAAGGCTCCAGCTTACATCTGCAGATGTCTCACCTGCCCAGAAGTGAGTCAGATCACCAAGTCCGATCGTATCGAACCAGAATACATTGTTTAATGCATGATGCAGACCTGTAGGAATTAAAAGTCTGTTCAGGAATGCATAGATACCAGCTCCAAGAGCTTCCATTCCGGCAATTGCGTTACCGATGGAGATCAGTGCACCGAAGAGGATCGGCCATACAAACAGTAACACTACAGATACGAGAATAGATACAACACCTGCGATGATCGCTACACAACGTTTGCCGCTGAAGAAAGAAAGCCAGTCCGGTAATTTTGTGCTTTTGAATTTGTTGTAACAGCTAGATCCGATCACACCTGCAAGAATACCGATGAACGGGTTTGCAATTTTGTTAAATGCCAGTGTTTTGTCTGCATTGTCTGCGATAGACGGGAACAGTGTTGTAACAAATCCTGTGCTTAACAGTGTTGTGATCATAAGCCAGGAAGCAAGCGCTGCAAGACCGCCTGTACCATCGTGGTCATCTGACATACCCACACCTACGCCGATTACGAATAACAGTGCCATATTATCGATCAGGGCACCACCGGCTTTTACAAGGAAAATACCAACCATCGGACCAAATCCGGTGATATCACCACCCTGCATACTTGCAGGACAAAGTAAATAACCAATACCCATGAGGATACCGCAGATTGGAAGACAAGCTACCGGTAACATCAGGGCTTTTCCTAATTTCTGTAAATACTTCATACTTTTTCCTCCTTAGATAGAATGATTTACTCTTTCAAATCCCCTTTTATTTATTTTTACCCGGATACCCCCGGGAAAAATACATGATTATTATTTTGTGATCACGATCACATCATCACCGGGCTGTACCTCTTTGTTATCCAGTCCCTGGACATCTCCATAGTCATCTGTATTACAGATAACAACAAGTGTACTGGTATCATATCCTGCAGCTTTGACCTTTTCCAGATCAATCTCCAGAATCAGATCTCCCTTCTTCACTGCATCACCGGAATGTACATGACCTGTAAATCCGTCACCGCCCATTTTGACTGTATCCAGACCCACATGGACCAGAATCTCCACACCATCAGCCGTAGAAAGACTGAATGCATGAAGGGTATCAAACAGTGTTTCAATTGTTCCGTCTGCAGGCGCATAAATTTTTCCGTCGGACGGAAGGATTGCCGCACCCTTTCCCAGCATCCCCTCACTGAAGGTCGGATCATTTACACTGGAAAGAGGAACTGTCTTCCCCTTCACCGGAGATCCGATGATCAGTTCAGGTGTCTTTTTCTTCTTAAAAAAATCAAACATGCTTAAAAGCCTCCTTCTTTTTTACATTTATAATTATAATTTTATAAATCTATAGTAGTAACTCTGCGGATATGCACAGACAGATACATGATTTCTTCCTCAGACAATCTGCTGCCGGTTGCCTGCATGATATATTCCGCAACCTTTACACTGCATTGATATTCCCTGGGATATTTCCGCTGCATCAACAGGGACAGTTCTCTGTCCTCGCTGGAAAGCAGCTCTTTCCGGTAGATCCGCTGTATCAGAAACTTGATATGTGTCATAAAGCGCTCATAATGTAAAGATGATTCATCCAACAGTATTCCCAGATCACGTTCCACAATATCCACGATTGCCTGCATCTGATCCGGAAACTTCACTGCATCCCGGATATCTGTACCATATTCTGCATTTACGAAATGAAGAGCAATAAATCCTGCTTCATCCTCCGGCAAAAGAATACCAAGTCTGTCATGAATCAACTCTAACGCATAAATTCCTAATTGGAATTCCTGCGGATAAAAGCGCTTGATTTCCCACAATAATGCATTCTGCGGTTCTATTCCCTGGCTCACTCTTTCAATTGCAAAATTAATATGATCCGTCAGTGTCACATAAATGCTCTGATTCAGTTTTAATTTCAGATGATCCTTTGCATGAGAGATGATCTCGTCTGAAATCCTCACCCGTTCCAGCGGCATATTCGCCAACAGCTCCTTGAACTGTTCCGTCAGTGTCCGGCTTTTAATGCGAAAGATTTTACTGATCTGATCAGCAGGAACCACTTCTCCCTGTTTCTTTTTAAAACCGATCCCCCGTCCCATCACAATTACTTCTGCACCGGATTTCTCATATGCCGAGATAATATTGTTATTGATCACTTTTTCAATTATGATATTATCCATGTCTTTCCTTTTCCAAACGATATGTTGCCTGACAGCGGAGTAATTTCCCTGTAAATAAAAAAACCAGAATTTACAGACTGATTTCCTCAGCCATAGATTCTGGTTTTGCCTGCCTAACAGTAACAATCCGTATGTTTTTAATTGATAAAGCTATTATAACAAAGTTACAAAAATACGTCAACCCCACTTTTTATTTTATTAAAAATCGCTATTGTACTTTCATTCTTCTTTGTGTTCTATCTGATATTTTTCACATTTTGTCCTGTATTTCTTCATTTCTTCTTTTCTGCAATAAAGCGACACATCGTTTATTCCACACTTTTCAGGGATTCTACCATATCGATCTTCTTTAATTTCTGATGCATAAACAGATTTACGATCATGGAGAATCCAATTGTCAGCAGTCCACAGTATAGGAAACTGACAGGATTGATATTTCTTCCAAACATAACCGCATCCACTTCCACAGTACGGATAATATACCTGTGCAAAAAGATTCCGAATACAGTTCCTGCCAGTACGCCGATGAAGGTAAGGATAACATTCTCCCTGTACACATAGGCAGAAACTTCAGTATCATAGAATCCCAGTACTTTCAGGGTTGCCAGTTCTCTCTGACGTTCCGTGATATTGACATTGTTCAGATTATACAGAACCACGAAAGCAAGCATTCCCGCAGAAATGATCAGCACTATGATAACCGTATCCAATGCTCCAAGCATTCTGTGAAGCTGAGCCTCCAGACTGCTGGTATAGCTGATGCTTAACGCAGCCGGATGCTTCAGGATTTCATTTCCCACCTCAGATTCTGATTCTTTATATTCCTCTTTTACCGTGAATACAGTTGCAGAATAGTTTGGCTTCTCCCCGAAGGTCTGTTCATAGACATTTCCTGTCATATAAATATAATGTCCCATGTAATTCTCTGTCACTGCTGCGATCTTTGTCTCATAATTTTTCCCATCCTTTGTGATGGTCATGGTATCCCCGACTTTCAGCCCTGTCAGAGCAGCCGTCTTCTCACTGATCACTGTACCTGCATCAGTCAGCTGATATTTCTCTTTTGTCTTTCTGTCCTGAAGAGTTACATCCTTATTAAAAGTCTCAAGATTCTCAGGCACATAAACATATACGCTGATATTGGATTTATTTCTTGGAACACTCATCTTGGTAAACTGGACATGGGTATATCTCTCAATCTGACTGTTATTTTTCAGGAACTCATCCAGCTCCTGTCTCTCCTTATCTGTTGCATCCTCATCATCAATGATCGTTCCTGTATAATGCTGAAGCTCCTGATATTGCCGTCTGGCAATATCCATAATGGAATCCCTGAGTCCAAAGCCTACCAGCATCAGCGCCATACTTCCCGAAATACCGAAAATCGTCATAAAGAAACGTTTTTTATATCGGAAAAGGTTTCTCAGCGTAGATTTCCATGTGAAATTCAGATGCTTCCAGAAAAATGGAATCCGTTCCAGCAGGATTCTCTTACCCTCTTTGGGAGCAGGGGGACGCATCAGTGATGCCGGAGTTTCCGCCAGAGCCCTGTAACAGGAGAAAATGGTGGCTCCGACGGTACACACAGTTGCCGCACCTGCTGCTATCATTGCAAATTTAAATTCGTAACGGATCTGGATATTGTTCATCATTCCCTTGTACATAATGCCATACCCGTTAATAATAACCCAGGGCAGGATCTTCTCTCCGATCAGAATCCCCAGGATACTGCCTCCCACAGTGGCAAGAAAAGCATACAGCAGATATTTGGATGCAATCGCATACTTGCCGTATCCCAGAGCCTTCATTGTACCGATCTGGGTTCTCTGTTCCTCCACCATTCGTGTCATGGTAGTCAGACTTACCAGTGCAGCCACCAGGAAAAAGATAACAGGGAAAACCTGTCCGATACTTCTCATTCTGTCTGCATTATCCCCATAATCTGAATATTCCGGCAAATCATTGCGGTCCGTCACCATCCATTCCGGCATACTGATATCATCGATCTCATCCTGAGCATCCTGAATCTTCTTATCACCGTCTGCGATTTCTTTCTCTGCATCCTTCTTACCGTCTTCGTATTCTTTTTTACCTTCTTCCAGATCCTTCTCAGCTTTTTTGATGTCCTTTCTGGAATCCTTCAGCTTCTGCTCGTTCTCTGAGATTTCCTTCTCGCCATCCTTCAGCTTCTGCTCATTGTCGGCAATCTCTTTCTCACCGGAAGCAAGCTTCCCTTCATTCTCCCGGATCTGTGCTTCTCCTGAAGCAAGTTCTGCCTCCTTCTCCTCTAACTGAGCCTGGCTGGAATTTAGTTTTGCTTTTGCAGCATCGATCTGTTCCTGTGCTGACTCAAGCTGGGCTTCTTTTTCCTGAATCTCTTTTCTGGCTGGTTCCAGCTTCTTCTCCTGAGCCTTCACCTCTTTCCATCCTGCATCAATCTTTGCCTGGGCATCGGGAAATGCGGCCTCCTGCTGGTTCAGTTCCGCTTCCTTTGCATCAAGCTGGGCCAGTCCGCTCTCCACCTGGCTTAAACCGCTCTCCAGTTCACTTCTTGCTGCTGCGATCTGGTTTCTGGATGCTTCCAGCTGGGCTGCCTGACTGTCCACCTGCTCCTGATATGCAGAAACCTGCGCTGCCAGAGCCGCCAGGTCTTCCTCGGAATATGTGCCTGAAGCTTGTGCCTGCTCATACTGTGCCTGCAATGCTGCAAGCTGACTTCTGGCACCCTCAAGCTGAGCCTCTCCTTCTGCAAGTTCGGCCTCCTGCTGCTCAATCTGCGCAAGTCCCTGATTGCAGCTTTCCTTTTTGGCATTTAAGTCCTGTCTGGTTGCTGCAATCTGCTCTCTGCCTGACTGGATCTGCGCCTTTCCATTGTCAAGTTCCTGCTGGCTCTGGGTAAGCTGCGTCTTTGCATCCGCAACCTGCTTCTCACCGGCGCTTAACTGATTCTTGCCATCCTCTAGCTGCGCCTTTCCATCATCAAGCTTTGCCTGGTTTTCGGAAACCTCCGCCCATCCTGCATTCAGCTGTTCCTTTGCAGATGCAATCTGCTCTCTGCCACTGGCAATCTGCTCTTTCGCACTGGCAAGCTGGGATCTGCCATCCTCTAACTCCCTCTTTGCATCTGCAAGCCGGGCTTTTCCGTCCTCCAGCTCCTTTCTGGCATCTGCAAGCTTTTTCTTGCCATCCTTATATTCCTTCTTGCCGTCTTTTAACTTCTTTTCGCCGTCTTCCAGTTCCTGTCTGGCATCTGCAAGCTTCTCATCAGCCTCCTTCTTTCCATCTTCAAGTTCCTGCCTGGCATCTGCAAGCTTGTCATTGGCTTCCTCTACAATCTCATCATATCTGACCTGACACCGTTCTGCCTCAATCCCCTCCACTTGCTCCTGCACTCTCTCTATCAGGGAATCATAAGCATCTGTATAGCTGATCAGATCCTGTGCCCCATGAGCCTGCACATAGATCTGCGTATACACTTCCTGGTCAAAATCCTCAGGGAGCACATAAGCAAATCCATTAACCTCACCGGAACCCAAAGTGGAATTTCCGCGATTATAGGATATGTAGAGAGGACTCTCTCCTAAACCTACAACTGTGTAATCTGTCTTTTTCAGCAGTTCGCTGTCTCCGCCCTCTTTCAGGGTAATCTGATCACCCACCTTATATCCATTGCTCTCGGCAAAAATACAGTCAAGGAAAATCTCCCCGCTTTTTTCCGGAGCTTTTCCCTCTGTCACAGAGATCCGGTTCATGGTCTGATTCACAGCTTCCACATGGAGTACCTTCTGCTTCTCGCCTTCTCCACACATTACATCTGTACCATAGGCGCCCTCTGCATTCTCTACTCCGTCCACCTGCCTAATGGCAGCTACATCATCCTCCGTCAATCCCAGAGTTCCCACTACTTTGATATCCATAAGATTGGTTTCATCATAATAGGCATCACCTGAGAAGCGCATATCCGGTGACGAGGCCTGTATCCCGGAGAAAAACGCAACTCCCAGAGCAACGATCATAAATATGGAAATAAATCTGGCCTTACTTTTGCGTATCTCCATCCAGAAATCTTTATGCATTGCTTTCATACTAATCACCTACCATTCTATCTCCTCAATCGGTGTAGGATGGTCATTCATTGTCATCCTGGAAACCTTGCCGTTCTTGATCTTGATCACACGGTCTGCCATAGGTGTCAACGCCGAGTTATGGGTAATGACGATCACTGTCATTCCACGCTCCCTGCACATATCCTGCAAAAGCTTCAGGATTGCCTTACCAGTCTGGTAGTCCAGTGCACCTGTGGGCTCATCACACAACAACAGCTTGGGATTCTTTGCCAGTGCCCTGGCAATGGAAACTCTCTGCTGCTCACCACCGGAAAGCTGTGCCGGGAAATTGGTCAGTCTGTCCTTCAGTCCCACTTCCTCCAGAACCGCCCTGGCATCCAGCGGATTTTTACAGATCTGCAATGCCAGTTCTACGTTCTCCAGTGCTGTAAGATTAGGCACCAGATTATAGAACTGGAATACAAATCCAATATCATTTCTCCGATAACCGGTAAGCTGCCTGCTGTTATATCTGGCAATATTCCTTCCATCCACCAGAACTTCTCCGCTGGTAGCCTGATCCATACCCCCAAGAATATTCAGCACTGTCGTCTTGCCCGCACCGCTGGGACCAACAATCACTACGAACTCTCCCTTGGCAATCTCAAAGCTGATCTCATCCACTGCAACGATCTTTACTTCTTTGGTTCCATATATCTTGGAAACCTTATCCAGTTTTACATATGCATCTGTCATCTCACTCATCCGCATTTCCCCTGTAATTTTATTTTTGCTACACCGGTAATTTTATTTTGTTAGAATTATTAACGATTCTTTTGACCCCGATTTATTTCCGTATTTATTTACAGGCAGGTCAAATTCTGACCTGCCTGGTAGTCTTAATGCTTATATTCATTGTAACACATTATACTTATAATTCAAAATAAAATATTCATAAAAAATCCAGATATTCCAAAACCGCCTGATCATCTCAGGCGGTTCATCATTTTGACTATGCACAGCACAATCCCCCTTTCTTAAGACTTTTTTCTTAAAAGCGAAATCTCTGTGTGAAACAAATAACTGCAGTGCTTATTTCACAACTATTTTCTTTATTTTCGACCATTTCGTATAATTTTTTGCATATCCTTTTACATAAGCACGTCCTGTAAGATAATAAACTCCAGGTTTTACATTTTTAAAAATGACTGTAGTTTTCGTCTGATTTTTCTTAGTATAAGCATAATCGCTGACATATGTATAACTTCCATCTTCGGATTGAGATACTTTCTTTGCCAGTACCCAGTCCGTTCCGTCGCAGGATTTTGGTACAGTAAACTTCACCGTTACTTTTCTTTTTGTTCCCTGTCTGGAAACCTTTGCCGATTTAACAGCTGGTTTTCCTGTTACAAGGCTTGTCTTTACCGTTACTTTTTGAACTTCCGCCCACTTACTCAGTACTTTTTTATTTGATCCATCCAGATATTTATAGCCATGTACACCAATATACCAGTTTCCTTTCGGTACTCCTTTTAGAATGAGTTCCTTGCTGTTTCCTGAATATCTGCATTGTACCTTTATATAATCTGATGGCTCATCCCCGTCTTTACTTCTGGCAGCAACAACATCATAACCATCCAGTTCTTCTGTATTACTGCCAAGGATAATTTTAACGTCATTTTTCTTCACCTGTAGTTTCTGAACCACAGGTGCATTTGGTGTCTTTATATTTACCTTTAACAGAAATCCTTCAGACCATTCACCATATTTCTCCGTATGACCACTTTCCTCTTTATATGCCCTGCAATAGAGATAATGCGTCCCTTCAGGAATATATTTCAGTTTAGGATAATGATTCAGTTCAGATTTTGCGACCTTCACCTGTGCGATATAATTTCCTTTTTCCAGTTCCTTTTGAGATTCTGCTGCTACAAAAAAATATCCGTCCGCTTCATTAGAAGTATCTCTTAAAGAAAGTTCTGCATAATTCGTGATCACTCTGGTCCATGTCGAATCAATCACCGGTCTGTTCAACGCCTTGTACGCATCCACCTGTACCTTTATCTTTACATACGTATCCAGCTCTTCATTGTTTTCACCTTCACGCAGTTCCAATTGTCCGTTAACTGTAAAACTTTGAGGTGCTGTATTTTTCGGGTTATATGCGCAATTCTCCACATCCCATTTTACATCGGCAGAAAATGTCGTTTTTTCTCCATCCACTTCAGCACCATAGACTTTAAGAACCGATGGCAAATGTAAAGCATCAGCAGTTTTTTCTACGCCATTGGTAATTCCGGTCACAGGTTCAATGGTATCCACCAGTCCCTGAAATGTCCTTGAATCTACTCTGAAAGAATCCCAAATCTTCTTTGTTATAGTTTCTCCTGTCGCTGTTTTCGCAGTCACTGTCACTCCAAGATCATGTTCTCCAACTGGCAGTCCCATCTGCGGACAAAGGCTCAGTTCTGTACTCTCTCCGGGTGCCAGACTGGTATTTCCGGATAATGATACACTACAGTCTTTGCTGTAATCGAAAGACAGTTCCATATTCATGTCCGTAAAATTTTTCAGAACATAAATTCTGGCTTCCGGAAGTGTCTTATATCCCCAGTGCATTATCGGGAAACTCTCGGAAGATTTTTCGGTAATTTCCAGACTCTTCTTTTCCGTTGGGTTCTTCTCTCTGTTCATTGTGATATGAACCGGATATCTGCTTCCGTCATCTGCAAGGAAATCAAACGTTTCATCATATGTTCCGTATTCCTGCTTTGGCAGTACAAAAAAGTCCAGAGTTTCTCCCGGCTTCAGCAGTCTTTTGGAATCCTGTTCCTCATAATCCTCTGACCACTTTGCCATCTGATCATCTACCTCAAAATTCTTAAGACCAGAAGCATCTACCCGGACTCTTGTTTCTTTTTTTCCTGAATTTCTGACTTTCACATATTTCTCTACACGAAATTCCGGATCATAAAAATCACTTTCTGTAAGCTCTACATCCGTACCTGTTTCTATGCTTAACTCATAGTCTCTTTCAGAAGATTCACCAGACAGAGCCGAATCTGTTACTATGTCAGGAATATTTTCTGTTCCATCACTGAAAGATTCCCCTGTCGAAAAACTCTCCGCTCCCCATACGGTTAATGGAGCTGTACCCAGCATTACTGCTGACAAAAAAAGTGCTGTTATAACCTTGTATTCTTTCATCTCTTTTTCCTCCATTCAATGATATTTGTATATTATCATAGTATACTCTTTTATATGAACATCTGTAATTATTTAACAATAACCTTCTCATCGTCCGACCATATACCAAACTCTTTAATGCCATTCAGCAGCGTATATGCATGCGCTTTCAAATAGTAAGTTCCCGGCTTCAGATTTTTAAAAATAACCGTATTTTTCTTTTGGTTTTTCATTATAATCTTTTCTCCAGACTCAGAATTCTTAAGCACGCAATCAAATCCATCACTGCATTTAAGTTTGCTAAACTGTGCAGTTATGCTTTTCTCTCTTCCAGTAACTTTTATTAATTTTATATTATCTTTTTTAAGTTTATAAGAAGGTATGCGCATCATATTAGACCATTTACTGTAAATTTTCTTACCATTTCGGACAGTATAAGAACGCACTCTGGCAAAAAAACATGGTACTTTTTTTAATGTACAGATTGTATTTGTAGAATTTTGGGTAGCCAGAACCTTAGCACCATCATATATCTGATACTGATATCCATCTGCATTCTTTACTTTTCCATTCAGAGTAATTGTAACACAAATTTGTTTATTTACTATATCTGAATCAACAGATTTTATATATGGACGATCTGTTTCCGGCTTTAAAGCGGTTCCTTCACTTATAAAAGGAATACCGTTCATTTTACAATAATAATATGCATATGAATTTTTCTTTCCATGAACCGTTAAAGAATCACAGTTCTTGAACGCTTCAATTCCTATCGCAGTTACTGTTTCAGGTATATATAGCGTTTTCAGACTCCGACAGTTGAAAAAAGCAAAAGAACCTATGCTTTGAAGATTTGGAGAAAGTTTAACACTCGTCAGATTACCACAGTATATAAACGCACTCTGCCCGATTTTTTTTACATTATCAGAAAATGTTACTGTTTTAAGATTTGGACATGTATTAAAAGCAAATACCGGAACAGTGTCTACAGAAGCCATCCATTCCACCTCTTCTATATTCAGATTATCTTCAAAACAATATTTTTCCACCTTAGAAACAGAAGGAAGAAGTATTATTTTCCTGTAAGCTCCAGTTGGGTATTCTCCATATACGCGACGTTCTGAAATTTCTAATTGGTCATAATTCTTACTTTCAGTATTTAGCTGGCTCTCCGTGTCTGACTCTGCCGAAACAGGTAAAGGGATCATAACGCACAATAACGTAATTAATAATAGTTTTTTTATTTTCTTTGCCTTCATAGAATCTCCTCCAATGATTCAACCTGCATTTATTTAGGCTATATTGGTAAATATCAGTCAGACTTCACAACTATTTTCTTCATCTCTGACTATTTTGTATAGTATATCACTATCTATATAAACCTCTGTAATTCTGGAATAAAATGTATTCTAATGAACATGAATGTTTTATCTGTATATCGAATTAATCTATTTTCTTACCTGAATGACAAAAGCCCTCCCTACTGTAACATTCATTTTGTAGAGAGAGCTTCTATTTCTTTTTCCTATTTAATTTTTATTAAGAAGATTATCCTTAATCTCTTTCAGATCATTCTGAACCTGATTTAGAATTTGGAATTTTTCAGTCAAATTCTCAATCACTGTCTGGTAATTTTTTTCCCTTTCTTCCTGTTTTGCATCCCTTTGTTCATTGGATTTTACAATGTAAATCAAAAGAAAAACTGCCAGGACGGCCCAGATTCCCTGCGATATTGCAGTTTCCATAACCGTGGACTCCATATCTTCATACCTCCTTTCTCAGTAGTAAAACATTTCAGTTCCTCTGAGAAAGACAGAAAATCTCATAATTTGTCAACTCAATTCCTTTTAGAAGCTTATTTCTTCTGTTGTCAGACTTCGCATCTTTTATTTTTCTACAATCAATTCATATTTTTTCTATTTTCAGTTTCTGATTTAGTCACTTCTGACTACTTCCTCCAAAAAGGAGGTAGTTTCTTATGAAGTCATTATTACAGTTAATTCACGATTATCATTCTGGTGTCAAAAATGCAGGTGAAGAAATTCTTAAACGTATGGAACCTCTGATCAAAAGCTACGCTTCCCGCATCCACTGTATGGAACGGGACGATGCCACACAGGAATTGTATCTGACTCTGCTTAATACACTGCCTTACCTGAACGGCAAAAATTTTTCCGAAGGTGAATGTGTCAGATATATGCAGACCGCTGTAGAAAATCGTTACAGAGCTTTATGCAGATACCATTTGTCAGAACCTGATTTTCAGTTTCCATCCATATCCCACTTCCATTCTCTGACCTTTTTTCCATAAATCTTTTTCAGTTTCTATCGCAACTGTACAATATTCAATCTCTCCAGTTAATTGATAAAGTTTCAGGGCAGCCACGATTGCGCCTGCATTTCCACTGAGATAATCCATATTTTCATCCTTTGGAAGCAGTTTAGCTACTATCTCAAAATGCTTCTGAGCATTCTTGATCCATTTTTCCTGACCTGTGATCTCATATAATATCAGATAAACATATACAATTGAACTCTCTCCATCGTAAAGTCCTGTTGCCAATGGTTCAGGTACTTCATTTTGTTCACATCGTAGATCTGTATATTTTTCTAATTTTTCAATAGCCAGTTTATAGATTTTTTCCACGTCTTTCCTGCATGACGAATCCTGATACTGGTCCAGGTATTTTACCAGAAACAAAACAATTCCCGCAATCCCATCATATAAATACATACCACATGGTTTCAGGCTCCAATATCCATTATCCCAGAAATGCAGTCCAACCCAGCCAATATCATCTTCTTCAATTACAGCCGTTCTGCAAACCCACTCTGCAATTTGATGTATACAAGATTTTTCATCTGCCCATCGCAGATTTTTTTCGCCTATATACCCATGATTTAATAATCCCATAGACAATCGTATGTAATCACATTGTTGCTCCATATCCTGACAACTCAATTGCTTCATATGCTCTACCCATGATTCATAAGGTGTACATGGCAGATATCCCTGATATTCTTTTCCATTTCCATCAAAAATTGATCTGCTGTTTCCGTCAATTTCAAAATACGGAATATCCAATTCCAGCAGACTCTGAATCTCATAGTCTCTTAATTCTTTCTGCAACTGAGTTTCTCCTTTTTTATGCAATACCTGAAGAAGTTCCTCTCGTTGTTTCCGGTCCTTCATATAATCCGGATGGAACGACGCAAACAGATACATATAATATTGCTGCGTATGTCGCAAAATTACTCTGGATTTTTCATGAAAAAAAGTTTTCAGCATATTTCTGAGTTTCTGATTTTGCAGTATTTCTGTATAAGCCATCCGAAATCCCCTGATAATCTCTCCTGTATATTCTTCGGAATTAACCACCTCCCCATTTAACCTTACAATGCACTCTTTTATCTCAAATTCTACCTGTTCATATTCTATGTGAATATTTGATGTTTTATCATCTTTGACAACAGGCATCTTAAACGGAGTCCTTATCTTGCCATGCATATTTACAGCACTCATAAGAACTCTATTGTTTCCAGTTCCCCATGTGAGAACAGGAAGGATACCCGTGTTTAACACGGATGTCATAATTTTTTCTCTTATTTTGATTTCTGCTTTTTCTTCTGTACTACTTCCACTATTTTTTGTAATATAGCCGGGATATGTTTCCATATCTATAATCACCGGATGTTCTCCATACGCAACAATATTTTCTCCATGAAGATCTGTTGCTCCCAATGCATACCCGAGAAACAGATGGATGCCCAGCCTGAAATAATAACGCTCTATTTCTTCTTTTGTGTTACATGATTTATTCTCTATATTTTCTTCCCATCCATATGTCGGTCTGGATAAGCATTTCACCTCCCGGCAGGATATTCCTGCTTTTTCGCATAAATATTTGTATAGTTGTTGATATTTTATGTCTTTGTCAAGGCTGTGAGGTTTGTAATACAATATACTGCCATTATCAAACTCAATCTTTGATACACAAAAACCTCCACGATGTATATCTCCTTTATGTAAAACTAATCTTTTAACTTTTTTGTTTCCTTTTTTAAGTAAAATGAAATCCAACTGAATATCATCATCCAAAAGATGCTCTTTCATTTTCTTCTTTAAAAAAGACATTTTTGAACTTCGTACTTTATACAACCGATACAGCTCTGGATATTCCGCAAGTATTTTCTTCACATACAGTTTATTACTCAAAAATCTTTTTTTATAGTATCTATATTCTTCTGGACTACTACCTATAAGTTCCCCTTCTTTTTTCTTCTTAAATATGTCCAAAATCAAGATACGGCATATTCCCTCTCAAATAATAATTATTACTTCAAAGAAGTCATCATCATACTTAAATTCTATCTCTCCATTATATTTTTTTACTGTATATTTTACACTTTCAATCCCCCATCCATGTCCTTTAACATCTTTCTTGTCCGTCAAAAATTTTTCTCCTTTCATAATTGGTAATTTATTACTGTTATTCCACATTTTTAATATGAATGTTTCATTTACATTTTTTATATTTAGTAAAATTTTTCGTTTACCTTCAGATTGACCAGAAGCTTCTATCGCATTATCAAATAAATTTTCTAATAATATAACCATATCGATTTCTTCTATAAAACAATTACTAATATCTGAAATCACTTCAAACTCTATACATAAATCATCCATTTTCCGTTTTTCCAACGTAATAATGCTGTCTATAATTTCTATTCCTGTCCAATAATATTTCTCTGTCAACTTTTCTTTCTGTTTTTCCACCACTTCAACCACTTCATTTATCTTTCCTCTTTCTATACAACTGATAATATATTTCAATATGTATTTTTCATCATGAATCAAATATCTATATCTTTGAAAGTTTTCATTTAATTCCTTATACTGCTGTATGATTGTTTTGTTTTTCACTTCTAAAATTCTCTTCTGAAACATCATATTTTGTACTAAAAAATGAATACTCAATGACAGTAAAATAAATGTAACTCCTATTGTTAACAGCAATGCCTCAATTAAGTCTTTATACCTCAACTGTCCATGATTAATATCCATAAACATCCATAGTAATGCGCTTTCACTTATTAAAACCAACACCAGATATTTCGAATAATTTTTTAACAGTTCTTTCATCCATGAAGTCACATAAAACATATATTGCAACATCAGTATAATGCCACATATCCCCATTAGATATATTGCATCATTATACGAATGTATTTTATATCGGTAATTATTGACATATTCTATAATCTCCTTATGTCTGGCAAAACTTGAAGCTACAATATATAACATTTTTAACAAGCCTACATTTATCAACCATAAAGTTTCCCACAAGTAAGCCTGTACCCATTTACATTTAAAAAATCCACATAAAAAAAATACAATATAAAGATTCCCAGTCCATATATAATAAATTGACAAATAAGAAGTCCAATATTGCCAAGTAATAAGGATCACCATATAGGCAAATACTAAATTTCTTTCTATCACAATATACTTATCTTTATATCTTCCTTTTTTCCTATGTAAAACAATATCATTCAGTATAAAAGCAATAACCATTGTACAAAAAAACAATTTACAAAAATTATTCAACGAAAAATACGCATCAGAAAATGTATATGTTGTCAACAACAGTAAAGCATACAGAATTCTAATGTATACTCTATTTCCTTCATCTTGTTCTGGAAACATCCTTCCAAACATCCACACCCCAACCCCAGTTTCCATAAACGTTGCCACCCCATACAACAATATCATCCACATGTTTTAAATCTCCTTCCAGTAGTCTAAAATAGCCTTCCTGACATGCTTAAACCTCTCCCTTCCTACCGTAATAATATTACCATTTCGCATATAAAGCTCTCTGCTCTTCATTTTCATCACATGCCTGATATTTGCAAGATAGCCTCTGTCAGCCACGATAAATTCTCTGGAACCCAATGCCTTTTCTACCGCTGACAGACTGTCTCTGACAGACGTTTCCCCGTTTCTGTGAACAATCACCGCACATTTTCCCTCTTTTTTTACATAAAAGATATCGGAATATGCTATTTTCTCCAATTCACTTCTTTTCTTTACAATATAGTATCTTTCCTCTTTCGCCAGCAAAATCGGAAGCAATGTTTCATAAGCAGCATTCAGTCCCTTCTCCATTGTATCTTTTGCAATATAACGATAAGTATTGACTTCATACGCCTCCACCGCATAATTCAGATGATTCGTAACATAAATAATCACCGGTTCCGGATATAATTTCCGGATTTCCTTTGCCACTTCAATTCCATTTTTTACTGGCATCTCTGCATCCAGAATGTAGATATCAAACTGTTCTTCGGTGAGGCCCAGCAGAAACCATTCCACGCTCTGATATGTTGCAATCTCAGATTCTGCCTGTCTGTTATAAAAATACTGTCTTGTAATCTGTTCTTCTTTTTTCAGATCTGCTTTCTCATCATCCAGTATTGCAATTCGTATCATTTCTTTGTTTCCTCCATGAACGTATAAAATCTGAATTTCCTTACATCATAAAAATAACTCTCCTCCCTGCCTACTACCAGTTCATAAATTTCCGCATCTTCTCCTGAAGTACAGTCGCTTCTGCAATATCGGTAAATATACCTTCCCGTCTGGTGCTCTTTTACTTTTTTAATAATATCCTCCACCAGTTCTCCTATTGTCATAGGATTCTCCCTGGACGGCCTCCATCTCCCAATCATACTGCGAATCTGCGCTTTAGTCAGTTTCACTCTCTTTCCAGGTAAAGAATCTTTAGGGTAGAAATCAGCTATTGTCTGATCCAGTATACTTATTATATCACGTATTGTCTGATTTTGTTCATTAAGTGCAAATCCCATATTTACATACGCCTGCATATGCTGCTTTGCCAACAGAAGATACCTTTCTTCCCCTGACTCCTGATACCATTCCCACAAATAATCCAGACTTCTCTCTACAGTTTTTTTTACAGAAAGCCCATAATTTTGCAATGATTGGAGTGTAAACATCATAATATACATATTTTCTCTTTCTTCCGCTTTGTCCGTTCTGTCTGCATCTGTCATATTTTACTTTTCTCCTCCTCTAACACTTCAAATTTTACTAGTCGCACGTCATTTATGTCCTTATACATCTTTCTTCCAATCTGTTAAACTCAGATAAAGAAAGGAATTTTTTACCAATGAAGAAAAACACGATTGGAAAACGAATTGCAGAAGCCAGAATAAATCTGAATATCACACAGGAACAACTTGAAGAATTAAGTGGATTTTCCGTCAGCACGATCAGTCGCTTCGAAACAGGAAGGACGCAACCCAGCATTGAAAATCTGATAAAACTCTCAAAAGTTCTAAATGTAGGAATCGACTATTTCCTTTATGATCTTATTCCTCATAATGAAACAATTCAGAGTCCCACAGTCAAAGATGCCGTTACTGTTCTTTCGCAGATGAATGAAAGACAGGCTCAATATATGCTTGATATTATAAAGATTTATCAGGCTTCACATCAGGATTGATTTTATACTCTTTTTTCTTTTTATACAGTTTTTGTCCTCAAAAAGCACTTTTTTGTCCCCGAAAGGTTTAAATCACCTTCAAAAGTGCTTTTTTTGTTTCTATTTTTTTATTTTTCTACTCTTTCTGCTATGGTGTTGCAAATAACGCCATCTTTATAAAAACCAAAAGAAAGAGGATGATGAAAATGACAAAAATTGAAAAAGCTGTAACATGGGCACTGGCCATCGCAAATGACAACACTCATGGATACGATCAGCAGTACAGATGGGGACCTGATTATGACTGTTCCTCCCTGATTATTTCTGCATGGCAGCAGGCTGGAGTTCCTGTAAAAACAAAGGGAGCTACTTATACCGGAAATATGAAATCTACGTTTCTTGCCTGTGGGTTCACAGATGTCACTTCCAGAGTGAATCTCCAAACCGGAAACGGTATGAAACGCGGTGATGTGATCATCAATACTTTGCATCACACTGTAATGTATATTGGAAATGGCAGAATTGTAGCCGCAAGAATCAATGAGAACGGAAAAGTCAGCGGTGGAAAAACCGGAGATCAGACAGGCATGGAAATCATGGTCCAGGATTATTATTTTTATCAGTATGGATGGGACTGCGTTCTTCGCTATATGAAAGAAGATGCAACTACAGATATCAGTTCCCCATCGGCTCCGGCTGCTTCTTCTGAATCAGAAAATGTCCGCAAAGGTCAGACATATGCGAATCGTTTTACCTCTGCTCAGATTCCTGTCACCGGTCAGAGAGATACTGCCACAGTAAAAGCCGGTATCAAAGTCTTCCAGACAGCTCTGAACAAAGATTATGGTGCCGGTCTGGTGGTCGATGGTATCTTTGGTTTAAATACAGATAAAGCACTTGGAAAACATTATGTTACATCCGGAGAATGTCAGTATATGGTAACTGCTGCCGAAATCCTTCTTCTCTTACACGGTTACAATCCAAACGGTGTGGAGATTCCGGGGATTTTTGGATCGGGTCTTCTGACAGCAGTCAAAACATTTCAGAAAGCACAGGGATTAACTGTTTCCGGCACCTGCGACCGAAATACCTTCCTGAAACTGATCCGGTAAATAAGATTAGAAATGATAAATCTTTTTACATTTTCTGTAAAAAATATTTTCTATTTTATATATTTCTTAGTTTACAAACTCAGTTTTCCAGACTCTTTATTAAGTGTAGCTGATAAACAACAGCACAAAAACATTAATCAAAGGAGGACACTTATATGTCTACAAATGCAAAAACCAGATACAACATTTCCAAAGTATTCGGACCGGCTGTCCCGTACAATATTCCAGAGGACAGTAAAACAATTGCTGACAATATGGCAGGTATCGCTATTAACGAAAACATCGCCTATTGTGCAAAAAGAAGCCAGACATTCTCCGATATTTTCGTAATCGAAAATATTTCAACTGCCGGCTTCAAGGAATTTATGAACAAAACACCGGTTTCTGTTTCTATTCCTTACGCTGTACATGGCATGACCTACCACAATAACTATCTCTATATGACCTGCTATAAAAACAAGATTATCAAGATGCCGGTTTCTTCTATCGGTAAAATCGCAGCGGAATATACTGTTACAGAAGATGGCAATGGTTACATTCCTCAGTCTATTACTTATTATGGCACAGTTAACAATGAAGATCTGTTTATTGTAGGTGTTGAGAAGATGCAGAAAAATGGTGCATTCTTCTATATGATTGGCAGCCTTTCCAATGGAAAATTTGTGGAAAAGAAACGTTTTTATGTAAATAACAGTGCCGGTTATGAACAGCCACAGGATATTTTTTATCACTCCAAATATGGTCTTTTTATTGTCACAAACAAAAAAGCTGACGGTGCATTCACCATTTACAATATGCTTCTCTGCGCCAAAATTCCTGATGAACTGAGTTCTGTAGAAAATATAGGCACCTATTACCCAACAAGTGAATTCAGATTTAACGGAAACAGCAATTACAGCAAGCTTGTTGTAAAATCCATCTATATTACTGATGATGGAACTTTATATTTATCCACAAATGCGACTACCGCTTCAACAAGCTCTGACAGCTATGATAAAGATGCCATTTTCCGCGCAACCAATCCGGTTTTCAAAAAAGATGGTATCCTGGAAGTGGCTCTTTCCTGCAATGGCGATACAGAAATCCCTGATGCCACCGGAATCTATAACGGCTCTGACTATACTTGTTCCAATCCTGGAGCATTTGCCCTTGATGGAAATATAGGATACTGTTTTAAAACTCATACCAGAGATAAAACTCCTCTTTTGGACAAAGTCAGCATTCTTTTTAAAAGTTCAGATGTCTCCTCTAAGAACTTTTCAGAAGTATTCTCTCCAAGAAAATTTTTTACAGAATTGGGACATTGTAACGGTATGGTTTTCGCAAACGGTTTCTTATATGTAGCCGCTTATGACAGACACATTACACCTCAGAGAAAGCAAATTGCAAAAATCAATCCCTCTACCGGAAAAACAGTAGAAACATATGAATGTAATCCTATGTTTGGCGGTATTGGATATTTCGGAAATAACAAATTTATTGTTGTAAACTATGAAGAACATTCTGGAGAACCTGCTTTTAGCCAGACACTACATTTTTATATTGGTTCTTTAAAAGATGGAATTTTTGACTCAGAAAAAAATTTTACAGTCAACAATCCTTCTTATCTTAGTGAATCAACGCTTCTGCAGGATATTCATTATGATATTAATCATGGATTATTTTTCATTACTTATCGTAAAGATGAAAAAATTTCCAGAATTTATCGAATTAATCCTGATAAAATTACTAATGCATCTACAAAAAATGCTCTCGTTCCTGATGAAGTTTTTATTTCAAGTTCTTCAATTTCAGAAATTGAATCTGTTTGTATTGCTTCTTCCGGTATAATGTATATTGTTCAGAATAAAGGCGATGGAAAATCAGATCTTGTAAGTAAAGTTTCCGGGCTTACTTTTTCTAACTAATCTAAGTTTCTTCTAATCACAATACAGCCACCATATGGTTTTTTACTCATATGGTGGCTGATTTTACTTATTTATCAATTTTCCCACTAATACACAATA
>ERZ791932.465-NODE-465-length-22089-cov-4.518608_pt1 | contig 22089 bp, 36 predicted proteins | sample MGYA00510126_ERZ791932 | MGnify/ENA primary metagenome ERZ791932 (study PRJEB30046, sample SAMN00993244) | human gut metagenome | study: EMG produced TPA metagenomics assembly of the A metagenome-wide association study of gut microbiota in type 2... | reverse complement strand
GAAGCGATCAAATTAATGGATTCCGTAGTTCCCCGGGTAAAAATAATCTCATTCGGACGATTAAGAGCACGCCTAATAAGAAGGATCCAGATAGACCATACCGTAATTATGATTTTGCCAAATTAGAGCAACCTAAGATCGCGGCAGTAGATGCTAAAGATGATCCATTTGCGGCTGCTAAGGATCCTGAAGAAATTACTGATAAAGATTTACCATTCGATTAAAAGAAAGAGTTTAAAAAATGAATATTGAAAATCGGCCACACTCTAAAATCTTTGTAAGCATGGGAATGGAAATCATTCAAATTTATGTAGAAGAAACTGTAGATATAATTGAACGTCAATTAAAGAGTTCAAACCAATTAGATTTTTTAACTTTCAATGTTGCAATGCTACGTGTTAATCAAGATTTTAGATGGACACCAAATTGTAATCAGGAAATTACTTATGTTGAATGGCATATAAGAAAGAACCAGGTAAGAGGTTTTCTAAAAAGATTAAGTCCTAAAAAAGCAGCTCATTTAAATGCTGAAGGTTGGTATGAAGGAGAATAAATCATGAATATTAAATATCCAAGAACTGAAATTATGGTTGTACTGGGTTCAAAAGTTTATCCATTGTATGTAACTGAACCTACAGAATCAGTTAGAACTATTTTAAGTAATACTACTAGAGAAAGTTTACTAACTTTTGAAACTGCAATTAAAGATAACCATGGGAAAGGCTTGTGGTATCCAGGCTGTGGTGAAAATCCATTTTGGACTAATTGGACAGTTAAGAAAAGTGCAATTAAATCCTTTCTAAATTTACCAGAACCTAAAGTAAATATTGATTATGGCTATGATCCAGAGAGGTTTTAAAAATGCATCCAAATTTAGTAAACTATGCGCTTAATTATGCTAGTCATGGATTTTCAGTAATTCCAATTGGTACTAATAAGCGTCCATTAATCAAGTTTGCCAACAAGCCGCCCTTGACGGGCGATGAGATTAAAAGAATATGGCAAAAATATCCGACAGCTAACATCGCTTTGAAAACAGATAAATTCTTTGTGATTGATGTAGACCGACATGAAGGTGATGGCATGGAGTCAATCAAAGCTTTGAAGCATGATGAGTGGTTTAAAGATACGCTTACAGAACGAACAGCACATAATGGTTTTCATTTTTTCTTTACTAAACCTAAAAATGTTGCAATTCAACAAAATATCGGTTTCTTACCTAATGTGGACTTGAAAGCCCATGAAAATAATTATGTTGTTGTTGCTCCATCGGTGCTAGGTGATAAATCTTATCAATGGCTTAACAGTGAGCCAATGAAAGAACCGCCTAAAGAGTTACTTGAGTTAATTCTTGAAAATCAAAAAGATACCATACCTGTTGATGATGATTTGAAGGGTGCTTACGTCGCTAAAGATAAAACAGCTACAGCACAATTATTTGAAAAGATTGTAGATGGTTTAGGTGAAACTGGTGGAAGAAACAACGCTTTAGCTAGCTTTATGGGTGGCTTATTATTTCGCGGTGTCGATCCTAACAAAGCTTATCAACTTGCAATTATTGCAAATAGTAATACTAAAGACAAGCTAAGCGATGATGAAGTTTATAAGACATGTGAAAGCATGTTAGACAAAGAATTGAGGCGAAGAAATATAGATGACTAAAATGAAAACTTTACCAGCTGAAAAAGTTGATAAAGTGAATGAAGACAACAAAAAGCCAAAACTAAATTTTGATTTAACTGATAAAGACACAATCAAAACTACTAGTACTAAAAATGTGGCATTAATTTTACAACATGATCCAAATTTAAAGGGAATCCTTAAATTTAATCGTTTTACTGATGAAATTGATGTGGTTAAGCCAGTAACTTTAGACTTAACCAAGCAAGGCATTCCAAAAATTGTATTGCAAAAAGGACAGCTTAATGATGGCATTGTAAATGATATTGTTCTTTATATTTCGGTTAGCCCTGAATATAAAACAACTTTTAAGCCTAATTTAGTTAGTCAAGTAATTGATTCAGTGGCAAGAGCAAATTCATATAATCCAGTTATTGATTATTTTGAAAAATGCTTAGCTAAGTGGGATAAAAAACCACGGCTTGATGATTTTTTACAAAAGTATCTTGGTGCTGATGATTCTGAAGCAACTAAATTAACTGTAAGGCTATGGTTTATGGGTGCTGTAGCTAAAGGATACAATCCGCTAACTAAATTCGATTATGTTCTTGATCTTGTTGGTGGTCAGGGGATTGGTAAAACAACACTTTTACGAGAAATTGCACCATGTGGGTTTTACACGGATCAATTTAATTCTTTTACTGATAAAGATGATAAAGCAGAACTTAAAAACGCCTTGATTGTCAATGATGATGAAATGACTGCTTCAAATCGTTCAAGTTTTGAAGTAGTAAAAAAATTTATCACAGAGCAAGTTTTTAGATATCGTCCTTCATATGGTAAATACATTATGACTTTTAATAAAGGTTTTGTAATGGCTCGTACTACTAATGAAGTGCAGCACTTAAAAGATAAATCTGGTGATAGACGTTTTCTTTCAATCAAATGCGATGAAAAACGTCAAAGAGTACATCCTGTTGAAGGATTGAAACAAGAAGAAATTGATCAAGTTTGGGGTGAAGCTGTTTATCTTTGGAAACACACTAAAGATCCATTTAAGCTTTCACCTAAGCAAGAAGCAATTCTAGCAGACAATCGACAACAGTTCTTAGCAACCTCTGAAGTTGAAGATGAAATTAAAGTATTACTTGATGGTCAATTTAAAGATAGAAAATTTATTTCTAATCAAGAAATGCGACAAGCTTTATTAATCGGACTTGGTAGAGAAGTCAAAAGCAAAGACATCAAAACTATGCGCTATGTAATGAGCCACATGGGGTTTGAAGTTGGTGCAAGTGGTTATGACCCAATTTCTAAAAAATCTTCAAGAGGATTCAAAAAAATGTGATGTTTGTGATGAAAGTGTGATGCCCTTCAGCCTTACTCTCTCTAAGAGTTATATAAAATACATCACATATCACAGTAATAAATAAAATAAGTAAATAACTATTAATAATATATATAGTACCCGTGTATTATTAATAGTTTACAAAAGAGTGTGATGAGTGTGAGAAATGCTGAAGATGTTGCTATATCAACGTTTGTTAACATCACGGTGACATCACATTCATCACGGTATGGAGGTAAAAAATGTTAGTTAAAGATCCAAATTTACTTTTTAAAGATGATGGTAATCGTTCACGATATATTTATGTTTATTTTGATGAACCAGAGCTGGGAATATTAGAAGACTGGCTAGATAAATACAAGGACACTGTAATTAACAGCCTTGAAGTAAAACCCTATGTTTATAAGGAAAAGGATAAAAATGGTGAGTATATAGAATGTATGGCATCAAAAGTAATTGTAGATGTTTCTATTCCTAACAAGTATTTTTATAAAGGTGTTAGTGGTCCTGATAATTATTTATAAGCTGGAGGATATTAAATGAAACGCAGAATTAGAAAGAAAAAATTAGCTTTAAAAATCTATCACATTAATCAAGCTATCATTAAAAATGCTTACTTGAGAGATAAGTATAAAGATGATTCTGGTGTTAATGGCTTAGTTGCTAAATTTGCCCTTCCTGTTGCTGATATAGGGCTTAGATATAAAAGAAAGCTGTTAACTAGAAAGTTAAAACAAGGTGATTATTAATGGCTAATAAAGTTGACGAATTATTAACTCAGTTTGATAGAACTGAAACAACGAATAAATTTAAACCTTACACAGATAAACTAGCAGCTACCTTACAAGAAAAAAATCAAGCCTATGGTGATAGCTTTACTGAATCGGTTGATAAATTCGGTAAAACTGTTATCGCAGTGCGGTTATCTGATAAATTTAATCGAATTTGCAATCTAATTAAAAATAGAAAACTTAAGGAAAATGATGAAAGCTTAGAAGATACTTTATTAGATAATGCAGGATATTCGATTCTTGCACTGAAATATTTAAAGGAACACAAAAATGAATAAAGTGATTTTTGAAGCCTACTGGTATGAATTTGAATGTGTTAATTGTCATAAGCACTTTAGAACACTTCAAAAGAATGCTGATGAAGTTATTCAGTGCCCATTTTGTAAAGTGATTCCGTGGGGCTTTACGGTTAGTGGCACTAAAAAGGAGCATTAGCATGAACAATCATAATTTAGCTGAATATCATTGTGAACATTGCCCTTATTGCGGAGATATGGACATTGCTAGATATAGTTTGCTAACAATAACTATTGATTAAAGGAGCATGAAAATGAAAGATGAAAACGGACGTGATATTAAATTGGGTCTTGAAGAAGCTAGACGCATAATGGCTACAGATTACTGTGTAAGATCAGATCTTGCTCTATGTGGTGAGTTCTTTAATGAATATGGTATGTTGCCTCAGGAGTACATAAAGGAGTATGGCAATGAAAGTAATTGATAAAAGAACGAAGAAAACTAATGAGGATTACAAGTATGGCGATATTTTAATGTGTTGGGATAATAATCCAGATGAATATAATCTGTTTAGAATCTCGACTTTTTATGATAGTTATTATAAACAAGCTCGTTGTATTGTTGTAACTATACACAGTAGTAGTGACAATGAAGCAAAAACTTGGGAAGGATTATTTGACTCACCTAAAGAAGCGGCTAGGGACTTAAAGAATAGTTATAACCACGCTGAAAAAGTGAATGCATACATTGTGATTACTGATTAACGGAGGAATAATTATGTGCGATTACTGTAATAATGAAAAATCAATTATTTCAATTGAAGATACATATGAAGATGGGTACACAGGTATTGATAGATATGAAAATGGAGATGTTTATATTAATGGAAATGAATTAAATTTATCTTGTGATGTCGAAGTTACTTATGTATCAAAGAGTAGCAAGATTAACTACTGTCCTATGTGTGGTCGTAAATTAACGGAGGAAAACTAAAATGCACGGTAAGATTATTAAATTTAAAGGCGATATTTCAGATTTTAAAGTAAAAGATGGTGTAGTTAAGATTCAGTTAGCTGCAGATACTCAAGATGTAGTATTGGACCAGTTAAACGAAATTTCAAAAGGTCCACTGATGATTAATCTTGAAGCAAGTCAAACTGAACTTTTACCACAGGAGACTAAAAATAATGCTAATAGTTAGTTGGTGGTTTATTGTTCTTATCGTAAATTGTTTATTTTACGACTTAATCAAGAATGCTAAAGAAGATTTAACGCAAAGCTGGTTAAGTGTTGGTTTAACAATTATTGATTTTACTTTGATTCTAGTTTTATTTTTGAGAGGTATTTAACATGAAATTATTACGTTACGAAGACCCAAAAACATATATTCATACTTACGGCATGGAAGACAATCCATTTTTTAAGAATAAGAACTTACGCTATGTTTTCGTAGTGAAAGAAAATGCAAGTTTGCAAGATCTTAAGGACAAAGAGCATGACATTAAGCATCTGAATCTTACTTATGATCGTGTGGTGATGTAAATCCATGAATATCTATGAGTTTGAAAAAAGAGCTAATAAAGCTGTTATTAATTGGTGTGTTAATAGAAACCTTGAAATTTGGCGGTTAGAAAAAATTAGTACTGGATTTGAAACTAATCCAGATGATAGCACAGATTATGTGGCATCTTATGTGATTGGCTTTTTTAAAAAGCGAATAACCTATCATGAATGCGGCGACCAAAAATACATTGAATTAATTGAAGAGGTGCAATGATGGCTACACAGGAGCATGAAATTCAAAAGCAGATTATGGTGGTTTTATCGCAGCATAAATGTTCTGTATTTCGTACGAATGTTGGTAAAGTTCAAACTATTGATCATCGCTGGTTTGATACAGGTTTACCTCAAGGATTCCCCGATTTAATGGGCTATCGCTGGGTTGATAATCAGTTCTTTTGTATTGAAGTTAAATCTAAGACCGGTAAACCTCGACCTGATCAAATCCGTTTTCATGAATTTTTACAATCTCACAACGTGATTCACGGTATTGCTAGGTCAGTTAAAGACGCTCTTATGATTGTCGATGGCGCATTAGTGGGGTACGGCTATGACTAAATATCAAGAGATTCTTATGCTGGTAAATAAAATTGAATCTAAGTATGGCTCTATTGTAAATTGTCCTGAAGATGATCCAGATTATTTAAAAATCCGTGAAATTTATCCTTCAACTGGTCATGGCAAAAGCGTTGATGATTTTGAAGATCAAATCTATAAGCTTGCACATGAAGGCTTTGCCGCTGTTGAAGTGGTTAGGCTATTAAGTGCTAATGATGGTGCAGTTTATGACTATATACGAAAACACAGAATTAAATTTAAAACTGTTTTTAAGTATCGAATAGCCGCTCCGAGTGGTGAAATTTATTACGTAAGAAGCCTAGGACAATTTGTTAAATCCGTTTTCAAATATCCACCTAGTCAAAGCAATAAATCTAAGTGGTTAAAAGCTCACGGTTATAGCATTTCACAGGGTGATTATCACTGGAAGTTTATTCGTAACGGCTCGTATTACTTACCACCTTACTTAGATAAACCAGCTATTAAAAACGGTATAAATTCTTACATTTATGAGGAGGACTATTAATGGAATTACTAGTAGATAGTTATACTTACGATTTATTTGTTGAATGGTGCAAGGAACATAAAATTCCAGTTTCTGTTGCTGGAACCGAGGCACTAAGAAAATTTATGGAGTGATTATGTGGAGTTAGTACCTAAAATTGATGCTGTTAAAACGCATAATAATGTAAGTAACTTTTTCAAAGACGATTTAGAAAAAATAGTCCTTATGAGTGGTAGTAGGATGGTTGATCTATCATCACCTAGTTTTGAAGAAAACTATGGCTCAAGTGAGGCAAACGGTATTGAAACTAAATTAATCAATGGGCTGGACGCACAAAATATTGTTAAATCAGTTCACGATGCTTTATATCATGGTGTAGATCCAGTGTCGCAAAAAATATTAATAGGGTTATATATCAATCATCAAAGATGGGTAGATATTCAACCTCTGGTATATAGAGAACACACTTCATTTGCGACTTACAGAAAAAGAGCATTACTTACTTTTGCTTATTCTTTTGAGGGATGGCAAATAAAGAATCATTGTGACAAAGTTATAAGATTACTAGCGTACGAATAACGTATAACGTACGGATAAAGTACGGAATACGTACGCTAAACGTATTCATTACACGTTAATATAGTATTGTCGAAAAATTAAGAAATACTTCTTAAGACAAAACAACAAGGCTGATCTCGTGTGGTTATCGTTCTTGTTTATTGACACATCTGAACTGCAGTGCACGCAGGCGGGTTGAAGTCCCGCATCAGCCGTAGTGACGTTGGCAAGCGTCGTTAAATAAATTGCACCTTCGTTTTAAATATTCAGTGGCGCACATGAAAACTCAAGTGAGTAAAAAGACACGTCCGACTTTTAGTTGCGGTGGTGCTGGTGTAAGTCCAGCCTTGTGCATAGCTTGCGAAGACCCTCCCGTTTTTAACGGTACTGAGGCGAGCGAGCAGAGCGTAAACATTGTCGGTGTGCTTATGGCACACCATTCCAGACTCATATGTTAATGGCAAACGGCTTGACTCCAAATCAAGCTATCTGGGTTCGATTCCTGGTGAGTCTGTCGTAGGACACAGCTAGACAATGGTGAGCTAGGCGTATGGTGATCACTGCGTGAGAATTAAATGCCCAATGATTCTCTTATCGGTTCGATTCCGATGTGTCCTATACCTGGTAGTTTATGCAAGCAGTCAAAGCTAGCAGTCTGTAAAACTGTTGCCGTAAGGCTTCATAGGTGCAAATCCTTTAACTACCATTTAATTCTTAATACGGATTAAGGAACCTAGTAGTTTAATTAGAAAAAACATGACTTACGAAAGTCAGCAATGATGGTGCAAGTCCATCCTGGGTTTTAATATTTTTAAGTCAGCAAAGCTGGCTTTTTTATTTACTCTAAAGGCGGTGGTGAGATGGTGTGAAAGTGAAGAAAAGTGAAGAAAATGGAGCTTTTTCAAAATTAGATAGAAAGCGTCAAAAAGCTGTTGTGATGCTATTTGAGAACACCTTAACAATTGAAGAAATTGCTAAAAGTCTCAACCGCTCACCAACTACCTTATATAAATGGAAAAAAGAGCCTTTGTTTATGCAAGCGCAACATGAATATAGTATTAAAAAACTTAATGGTGCTTTACCAGATGCAATCAAAGAACTACTTAAATTAATTCGCAATGGTAAATCCGAGATGGTTAAACTTCAAGCTATTCAAACCGTTATGAAACAAGCTGGCTTGTTCAGTGATAATGGAACACCAGAACTCGATGCCGCACGTATCCGTAAAGCTAACGCCGATGCACGTGTTGCTGAAGCTAGGGCTAAGGCAATGGAAGACAATGGCCAAGATATGGAACAACTGCTTGATAAGATGCTAGATACTTTAACTAAGGAGGATAAAAAGAATGGCAATAACTGATTTCTTTACTCTTAAACAAGTTAAGGTATTCCATACTTATGAGACAAAGCCATTTAAGATTATGATTTTATCTGGTGCTGTTCGTTCTGGTAAAACTTTTATTGATAATGTTCTGTTTCTTAATGAACTAAAGAGAGTGGCTAACTTAGCAAAGGCTCAAAATGATAAGCATCCTAGATTTATCCTAGCTGGTGCCACTTCCGGTTCAATTTACAACAATGTAATTTCAGAATTGCAAACACAATTTGGTTTAACTTTGAAACCTGATTTCCATAATCATTATCATTTGTTTGATGTTGATATTGTTCCGGTTTATACCAGTTCTATTTCTGGTTTATCTAGTGCTCGTGGTTTTACTTCTTATGGAGCATACGTAAACGAAGCATCCCTTGCTAACCATGAAGTGTTTAACGAAATCCAAAACCGTTGCTCACAACCTGGATCACATATTATTTGCGATACTAACCCAGATATACCAACTCACTGGCTGAAAACTGATTTTATTGATAATCATGATCCTGATTCTGGGATCGTAGCGTTTAATTTTACGATTGATGATAATACATTCCTTGATCCTGATTACGTTAAGTCAATGAAGGCTTCTAAGCCTAGCGGAATGTTCTATGATCGTGATATTTTGGGGTTATGGGTAACCGGTGAAGGCATTGTTTATCAAGATTTTGATGCCAAGAAAATGGTTATTGATGATGATAAGATTCCTAAAGGCCTTCATTACTACTGTGGCGTTGACTGGGGTTATGAACACCCTAATCCAATTCTATTACTAGGTGATGATGATCAAGGGAACACTTATGTTTTAAGAGATTATACAAAGAAACATAAATTTATTAATTATTGGGTCAAGATTGCACAGAACTTGCAAGATGAGTTTGGACGCAATCTTATTTTTTATGCTGATTCAGCACGTCCTGATAATGTTAATGAGTTTCAAGCTGCAGGCATCAACTGTATCAATGCTAATAAGAATGTATTGCCTGGTATTGAATGTGTTGCACAGAAGATGCGTGAAGGTAAATTCTTTGTTGCTGAATCTTGCTCTCAAGGTTTAATGAATGAAATCTATCAATATGCTTGGGATGAAAATACCGGACAACCTTTAAAAGAAAATGATGTGAGACATAACGACCGATTGGATGCATTAAGATATGCAATTTATTCAAGAAATATGAAAGGAGGTTACATTCCTTGGAATTAAAACAGATGCAAGAACTGATCAAAAATACCAGCACACAACGTGCTGGCTTTTTAAATCGTTACGAAAGTGCATTGAAATATTATAGAAATGAAACTGACATTACAAGTAGAAATGATGGTAAGGCTAAGTTAAATAAGGATGGCAAGGATGATCCATTGCGTCATGCTGATAACCGTGTACCATCAAACTTCTACCAGTTGTTGATAGATCAAGAAGCAGGATATGTGGCTACTGTTCCTCCTCAAATTGATGTAGGCAATGAAAAATATAATGAAGATATTGCTGAAGTTTTAGGTGATGATTTTGCCTTAACTGTAAGTAACTTAGTAATTGATGCAAGTAATGCAGGCGTTGCATGGCTTCATTATTGGATTGATAAGGATAATAACTTCAGATATGCAATTATTCCACCTAATCAAATAACACCAATTTATTCAACTACTTTGGATAATAAGTTATTAGGTGTATTGAGATCATATAAGCAGTTAGATCCTGATACTGGTAAATTATTTACGGTTCATGAATATTGGAATGATAAAGAAGCTACTTTCTTTAAGCAACCAACGTCAAACCTTGATAGCCTTGAACCTTATAATAATATTACTAGTTATGATATGAGTGCCGGTTATGAAACTGGTGTAAGCAATGTATTAAAACACGGCTTGGATCGTGTCCCATTTATTGCGTTCCCCAAAAATAAATTAAAGCTATCAGAGCTTAAGAAATGTAAGGGTCTTATTGATGCTTATGATGATATTTATAATGGCTTTCTGAATGATATTGATGATATTCAGCAGGTAGTGCTGGTTCTGAAGAACTACGGTGGCACATCACTTGATAAGTTCATGCATGATCTAAAGGAAAATAAGGCCGTTAAGTTTAACAATGCAGGAAATGGTGATCAATCTGGTATTGATACACTGCAGATTGATATTCCGGTTGAAGCTAGAAACTCGGTGTTACAGACCACTAAAGAAAATATCTTTCTTTATGGCCAAGGCATTGATCCTGCTAACTTTAAGAATAGTAATGCTAGTGGTGTAGCAATTAAAATGCTGTATTCTCATTTGGAATTAAAAGCAGGAATTACAGAATCAAACTTTAGACGTGGCATTAGTCAGCTTGTGAGAGCTATTATGAATCACTTAGGTATCAGGGATGCTGAAAGCCTCAAGATCTCTCAAATTTGGACTAGAACTCAGGTACAAGATGATTTAGCTAAGGCTCAGGAAGTTGCCGCTGTTGCTAATTATTCAAGTAAAGAAGCAATTGCTAAAGCAAGTCCGATTGTTGATGATTGGCAACAAGAACTTAAATATCAAAAAAATGATATTCAAAATAGTGACGGTTTTAGAGCGTCTCAGAGCTTTAATGATTCTGAAGATGAAGATTACTCTGATGATAATAAAACCGCTTCTGATAAATCGGAGAAGGCAAATAAGAAGACTAGTGATTAATTATGAACTCACAAGAATACTGGAAGGAACGTGCTCTCTTAGCTAAGCAAAAAGAGATGGCTTCTAATGCTGAATATGAAGTTGCTATGCGGTCTCGTCTTAAGGATCTCGAAAATGAATTTATTAAAGAATCCAAGAAATGGGTAACTAAATATGCTAAAGAAAATAATCAGTCACTTAGGCAAGCGGCTGATTATTTAAATTCTATTGATACTTCTAAATTTGATATGACTTTGGCAGAGTTTGAAGCTAAGGCTCGTGCTGGTGGCTTTGAAAAAGAATTAAACTCTGCTTACTATAAAACTAGAATTGCTAGACTTCAGGAATTGTACAGACAATATCAAGAATTAGCCGCTAGATTTGCTGATAATGAAGAGAATACCATGGCTATTGGTTTAGCCAAACGGTATGAAGATACTTACTTATTAGAAAATTACAACAAATATTTAGTAGTAGGTGGCTTAGATGTTAACTTTGCTCACTTTAATGAACAAGAGTTAAAGGATATCGTTTATCAACCTTGGAAGGGTAGCAATTTTAGTAAGAGAATTTGGAACAACTACACCAAAGTTATGCCTGAAGTGCTGACTGATACAATGTTTAGATCAACTGCTTTAGGGTATTCTTACAATCGTATTGAACGAATGCTAAGAGATAAGTTTCAAGGTGTGGTTAAATCCAATATTCATCGTTTAGTTGTCACTGAAATGGGACATGCTGCAGAAGAAGCTACAGCAAAGTTCTATAAGGATTCAGATATTAAGCAGTATCAATACTTAGCAACATTAGAAACGCATACTTGTGAAGCTTGTGCTCATTTAGATGAACGTATCTTTGATGTTAAGGATAAGCGAGAAGGCATCAATTATCCTTTATTGCATCCCTACTGCAGATGCACCACAGTTCCTTACATGGAAGGCTTACCTGATATTCCAACTAGATGGTATCGTGATCCAATTACTGGTAAAGGTAAATGGACACGGAATATGAATTATAGTGAGTGGGCTAAAGCTACTGGTGCTAAGTCATTTAGTAAGAAAAAATTTATTGAAGCTAAAACTAGATTAGGCTTAGCTAAGTTACTTCATATTAGTGGCGCTCTTAATATGTCTGATCCTAAGGATTATGGCCGTGCTTTGAGGCATGCTAAAAGATATTATGAAGAGTTACGTAATTCAGATAGAGTATACATTGAACAACATATTGTTCAAGGATCAGGTTTAAATAGAAGTATTGTAAATTCAGCTTTAATTCATATTCTTGATAGTGAATATGATCTTATTGGTAACAATGGTAAACATAGTTATCAAAAATTTTCACCTGATTATGATATGGCTGAAAGCTTGCAACGATTAATTTTAGAAGAACCTGAAGATCATGATATAATTATGTTGCAACATGAAGCATTAGAAGCCCATTATATGGATGATTTGGGTATGAATTATACAGCTGCTCATTTAAAGGCAAATAAATCCTATAATTATCAAAAAGCTTTGGCTAAATTCTTAGAAAGAAGGGATAAACAATGAAATTTTTAATGGCTGATATATTGAGTGATGATAAAAATTCTATGACTGTGAAATTAACTTCAGATTTAGAAACTGCCACCATGACAATTAATAAAAAAGATTGGACTACTAAAATCAAAGGCTTTGGACGGTCATTAAAATATGTTTATCCTAAGTTCTTTGTTGATAAGCTAGTCATTAATATGATTAAAAATAATCCTACAGAAAAACATTTTGTCTATGGCAGAGGATAATCATAGTAATTATTATTTTATGGAATTTAATTAAGAGAATCGTTTAACAGCGGTTCTCTTTTTATTTGGTGAAATTATGAAAAATCTATGGGAAAAGTTCCGATATAGTGAATGGTTTGCGATTGTATTGCAATTCTTACTTGTAGTGATTGCTTTTGTAGTACTTTCAGTTATAGGAACTCTAATAAATGTGTGGTTTGTTCATTTTATGAAAGATACTTTTGGAATTAATGTTTATTGGACATTACATTAATAATTGTTTGACCTGAGTAAGTCGTAAAACTTCTCTTTTTGTATGCCTTGTGAGAGGCGAACTCGTATTAAAACGTGTAAAAGGTAAGGAGAATTTATATGAAAAGAAATCAACTTAAAGATTTAGGACTTAATGAAGATCAAATCAATGCTGTTATGGATATGAACGGTGAAGATATTAATAATGCTAAGTCCAGTAATGATGAAATCATTGAAGAAAACAAGGCTTTAAAAGCTCAAATGGCTGAACGTGATAAAGATTTAAAGAATTTACGTAAGAATGCTAAGGATAATGAAGAATTATCAAACTCATACAAGGAATTACAAAACAAGTATAAGAATGATACTGCAGATCTTACTAATAAGTTAAATCAAACACGTCTTACTAGTGCTGTTGATCGTGCTTTAAGTGCAAGTAAGGTCAGAGATACTAAGGCTATTAAAGGTTTCTTGGATATGAATAAGGTTAAGCTTGACGAACAAGGTAACCTTTCAGGACTGGATGAACAAATTAAGGAAATTCACAAAACAGCTCCATACATTTTTGATGAAGGTATTAAGCAGAACTATGAACCAAGTAATGGAACACCTGCTAATACTGATCCAGTTCAAGCTATGGTTGATGTTTTTAAGAAATAAAGGAGATTTATTAAATGGCAGAAGTTATTAACTATGCTGATGCATACCAAAGTGCTGTGCAACAAGCTTTTTATGATGGTCACTTATATAGTGCAGATTTATGGAACTCACCATCTAACTCAATGGTTAAGTTTGATGGAGCAAAACATATTAAAGTAGCACGTTTAACCATTACTGCAGGTCGTCAAGATCGCACACGTAGAACTATTACAGATTTTGAAGCTAACTACAGCAATGATTGGGATTCATATGAATTAACCAACGAACGTTACTGGAGTACTCTTGTAGATCCATTGGATGTTGATGAAACTGATATGGTGGTTTCAATTGCTAACATCACTAGACAATTTAATTTGGATTCAAAGATGCCTGAAAAAGACCGTGAAATGTTCTCAAAGCTTTACCAACAAAAGGTTCACTATGATGGTGATGATGGTATTCACACTGAATCAATTGATGAAAAGAACATTCTTAAGTTATTCGATGAAATGATGAGTAACTTCGATGAAGCTCGTATTCCTGCTGAAGGTCGTATTCTTTATGTAACTCCAAAGATGAATTCAATGTTGAAGCGTGCAGATGCTATGAACCGCACTATTGTGATTTCTGATCCTTCAGCTATTACTCGTACTGTTCACTCATTAGATGAAGTAGATGCTATTCATGTTGTTCCATCAGACTTAATGCAAACTGCGTTTGATTTCACTACTGGCTCAAAGATGAAAGCAGATGCAAAGCAAATTGATATGTTCTTGATTAGTAATGGTATTCAAATTGCACCTGAGAAATATTCATTCGTGGGATTTGACCAACCATCTGCTTTAACTTCAGGTAATTACTTGTACTATGAACAATCATATGATGATGTTCTTATGTTGAGTACTAAGACTAAAGGTTATGAAGCTGTTGTTAGTGATGCTACTGGTGTTAAGGACTTATCAGATTCATCAAAGTTTGGCAAGAAAGCCGATACTGCTGATGTAAAGCCAACAGATGCTAACACTGTTGAAGAAATCAAGGCCTACTTAGATAAGCACCATATTGATTACACCGGTAAGACCGCGAAATCAGATTTGTTAGCTTTAGTAAAATAGTAAAGCGGTGATTGGATGAATAAAGAACACATTGTTGATCAAGTTAAATTGTTAATTCCTAACAACAATGAAAATCCTAATTATGATAAAATCATTGATTTTACAGTTGATAAGATCATGAATGATATTGCTAATTATTGTAATATTCCAATTGATGAACTGCCTAATGAATTATCTACTGTAGTAGTTAACATGGCAGTTCAAGCAATTAAAGTAAATGGATTTCTTGATGGTGAGAGTGCTGCTAACATTCAATCACTAAATGAAGGTGATACCAGTGTAACCTTTAAGCCTGTGAGTGATATTTATTTAGCTCTGCAAGGTTTAAATCCTATTACGGATAATTACACTAATATCTTAAATAACTTCAGGAGGCTACCAGAATGAACCAATTTGAAGGTTTAAAAAGGGTAGTTTCATTGTTATGGACAGATAAAGCAAAGATCACTGGTACTAAGAAAGTGACTAAAAACCACATTACTAATAGTGTTGAAACTACAATTGTGGAAAATGAACCTTGCAAGGTTATTCTTAAAGGACAATCTACAAGTACTCAAACTATTTTTGGTACTGATGAAGCAGATGCTAAATTATTGATTCGTAATGGCATTGATATTCCTGCTGGGGCGGTTATTTATATTACTGATCAAAACGGTAATACTACTAAATACAAACGTTCTAGCAAAGGGTATTCTGGATATTACTCACATCAAGAGATTGCAATGGTAAGGGATGAAAAAGCATGAGTTTGGGAACTGTTGATGATGCGGAATTTCAAGCTTGGGCTAGTCGTGTTAAAGGAAGAATAGATAGTGGCCAACTCAAAGAAGAGATCGGTCAAAGCACTAAGCGTATTGGTGTTCAAGCGATTAGAACACTTAAAGCAAATACTCCAGTTGACACTGGTACTTTGCGTAAAGCTTGGACTGCCGAAGGCCCTTCTGTAAGTGGTGGCGGCTGGGTTGTTAAAGTAAGTAATCCTACTGAATATGCTTCCTATGTTGAAAAAGGGCACAGAACTCGTGGCGGTAAGAACTGGGTACCAGGTCAATTCTTTATGAAGAATTCCTTGAATGCGATAAACTCCCAACTGCCTGAATTGATAACACCTGGCTTATGGGCTTTTAGGGATTTACTATCATGACAATAATTGAAAGAATAGCGGATGAGTTAGCTCGTATCTCACCGAACACAACAATTTACACGGAGAATCAACCTAATGGGTTTGATGAACCGTGTTTTTTTATAGGCAGAGCAGGAAATACAACTCTAAAGCCAGAACTTTTTGATTATGAAGTTAGAAAGATGCCATTTCAAGTGGTTTATTTTCCACCAGAAGAAAATGCTAATGAAGCATTAGATGAGATGGAAGCACTGCTAATGGACAATCTAACTGTATTGCCTGATTTTGCTTATTTAAGAAATCGTGAATTCAGTGTAGATACTAATGAACATACGTTGACGTATGATTTTGATCTCGTTTTACGGATGTATAAACCAGATCTTTCACTGAAACAAAGGAGTTTAGATTTAAATGCAAGAACAAAAGGAAACAACAGGTAATAACCCCAAAGTTAAGCGCGCCGAAGTTGAGTATACTAAAGCTCAAATTAAGCAAGCTGGTTTATTCCCTGGAACAAACAACACGGCAATTATTAATGCCGCTTTAGAAGACAACAAAACTTATACGATTGCCGAAGCTAAAAAAGCAATTGAAGACTTTAAAGGAGGTATGTAATAAATGGCAGGTGGAACTTGGAGAATGCAAAACAAAGTAAGACCGGGTGTTTACATCAATGTTCGTGGCGATGGCAAGCCGGTATTAACCACACCTTTGGGCCGTTTATTGATGTTCCAAAACAAGCCTCTGGGTTGGGGCAAGAATGGCATCATTGAATTAAAAGCTACTAGTGATTTTACTGCGCTAACTGGGCACAAGAATACTGATGAAGTATTGGCTCCAGTCTATGAAGCTTTAAAGGGTGCCGAAACGGTATTGCTTTTAAACGATTTTACTGGTGGCGCTAAATCTACTGCTACTAAGACAGGTGTTTATACCGTTAATGCAAAATATGAAGGTGAACAGGGCAATAGCATTAGTGTTAGTTTTGTTCCTAGTCCTGCAGTTGGGGATGCAAACACTCAAGACGTAACTGTAACTACTATCTTTGGCACTAAGCAAGTTGATCAAGTAAAAATCACTTTACCAAAGGCAAGCGCCGATGCAATTGCTAAAGCAGGTTTAACTAAAGAAGATCAATTGGAAGTCCACAATGACTACGTAGACATTACTTTTGGTACTACCCCAGCAGATGTTACTAAAGAATTGAGTGGCAAGGGAGAATATCCACTTTATACTGCTATCTTTAACGGTTTAACTCAAAGCGCTACAAACGTTACTTTAACAGGTGGTACTAATGGTACTAATAATGTAGTCGATGACATGCATGACTACTTAGAAAACGAATATTATGCTGTAGCTACTACCGCAGGTTGGGAGGAATCAAGCAACATTCACAAGCTTTTAGCCGAAGAAACTAAGCTTTTACGCGAAAACGTTGGTATTAAGGTTCGCGCCGTTATTCCTAATACGACCGGTGTGGCTTACAACTATGAAGGTGTATCAACTGTTTTGAATGGTTATGTGCTTAATGATGGCACTGTAATCAGTCCTAACATTGCTGCCGCTAGATTTGCTGGTATGAGTGCTAGTGCTACACCAGATCAAGCATTAACTTATACCCAACTTGATGATGCTGTAGAAGCTAGCCCAAAGTTAAACAACGACAAGACTATTGAAGCTTTAAATGCTGGACAAATTGTGTTTACCACATTGGCTGGTAGTCGCGTGGTGATTGAACAAGACATTAACTCACTCACTAAGTTTACTAGCGAAAAATCCAAAGACTTTAGCAAAAATAGAATTATTAGAACACTTGATGAAATTTGCACTAATACTACTCAAACGTTTGAAACTAGTTTTTTAGGCAAAGTTTCAAATAATGAATATGGTAGAGACTTATTCAAAGCTAATCGTGTGAGTTACTTATCTGATTTAGAGACGCGAAACATGATTCGTGACTTTGATCCTAATGATTTAAGCTTGGCTCAAGGCAATGACAAAGACGCGGTATTAATGGACTTATATGTAACACCAGTAGACGCAATGGAAAAGCTCTACGTTAACTTAATCGTGAGATAGAAAGGATAAATAAATGGCAACAACTTTAGAACAAGTTCTTCATGGTAGAGATACTATTTCATCAAAGGATGCTAAGGTTACCGTCACAATTGACGGCAATGTTATTAATCTGATTGATTGTAAAGAATTAAAGATTAACATCAAAAAGAACAAAGAAAAGGTTCAAGTTCTTGGCGATCACTGGACTAAGCACAAAACCACTTCTGTTGATGGTACTGGTACTTTAGGTCAATATGTAATTAACAGTAATTGGTTGAAATATGGTATTCCTTACACTCAAAAAGAGGGGGACTTATACTTTACGATCACTTTTTCCATCGAAGACCCAACTTCAAGAGCTGGTAAACAAATTATTCAACTCGATGAAGTGAACTTGGATGAAATTCCAGTGGCAGATTTTAAAGCAGATGATACTGTAATGGATACTTCGGCAGATTTCACTTTTGAAGGCATCCACTTAGTACAACCTTTTGATGGTATTCAGTAAGGAGAAAAATAAATGGCTGAAAATTTTAATGTAGAAGATTTTATTAATGTTGAAAGTCCTGTAAAAGAAGAAGAAGTAAAGATCAAGCGCTTTAAGGTGCCTTTTAAAATTCGCTCTTTAACTGCCAAAGAAGTAAGTGAATTGAGAAATGATTCAAAAGAAGTCCAATTTAATAAATCAACTAGAACTTCTCAAAAGGTTTTAAATCAAGACAAGTTTGAAAATAATTTAATGGCTGCTAGTGTTGTAGTTCCTAATTTAAAGAATGAAGAACTTCAAAAGCATTACGGCACTTATGGCGATCCTGCGGGCACATTGGAAGCAATGCTTTTAGCAGGTGAATATAATGCATTAGCTGAAAAAGTATTAGAGCTTTCAGGTATTGATGCTAATAATGATAATGATTTAGTTGCTGAAGCAAAAAACTAATTAATAATTCAGTTGGTGATTTTTCAATTTATAACTATGTTCTTAATGAGTATCATTGGACACCAAAACAATGGGTAGATCTAAATGAAAGAGAAAAGACATTAGTTGTTGCATCAATTGAATTAAGGCTAGAACAAGAAAAGGAAGAAAGAGAAGAAAGTAAAAGAGAGGCAAAGTCATAACACATTGAAATGATATGTGAGAGGCTTAGCCTCTCTTTTTTTGTAAGAACTAGAAAGGAGGTAATATATGCCAGAAATAAGTGCAACGATTAGAGTTGTTGATGCTTTTAGTAATCCATTAGATAAATTGGCAAATGGGCTTTCAAGAGCACAGTCCGGTTTTAGTAGGCTAAAAGGTGCACTAGGCGGAAATATGTTTGGTGGCGCTGAAAAATCAAGCAGTGGCTTATTTAAATCTATGGCTGGTGGCGTTGTGGTAGGCAACATGATCAGCAAAGGAATGGGTCTAGCTGTCTCTGGTATTAGATCAATGCTAGGAGAACTTAATGAAGCATCAACTTCATGGCAAACATTTGAAGGAAATATGCACCAATTAGGTGCTTCAAATGCTGAAATCAATAAAGCTAAAACCGAAATGCAACAATTTGCACAACAGACAATTTATAGTGCTTCTGATATGTCTAGTACTTATGCTCAGTTAGCCGCAGTCGGTACTAAAAATACTGCTCAATTAGTTAAAGGTTTTGGCGGTTTAGCTGCAGCTTCTGATAATCCACAACAAGCCATGAAGACTTTAAGTGAGCAAGCCACTCAAATGGCAGCTAAGCCTAAAGTTCAATGGCAGGATTTTAAGTTGATGTTGGAACAAACTCCAGCCGGTATCTCTGCCGTTGCTAAAACAATGGGTGAAAATACTACGCAACTTATTAAAGATATTCAAGATGGTAAAGTTAAAACTCAAGATTTCTTGAATGCTATTGCTAAGACTGGTACCAATGCTAACTTCAGTAAAATGGCCACTCAATATAAAACAGTTGGACAGGCCATGGATGGCTTGAAAGAAACGCTAGCCAATAAACTACAGCCAGCTTTTGACAAAGTGGGTAAAGTTGGAATTAAAGCAGTAGAACAAATAACCGATGGTTTAGACGGTATGGACTTTAGTAAAGTGGGAGATAGCCTAGCTAACGGTTTGCAAAATGCAATAAAAATTGTAACTCCTATTATTAAAGGTGTAGGTAGTGCATTTGGCGATATTTTTAATGGCTTTAATAATACTGGAGCAATTCAAAGCGTTGTTTCTATGTTTGAAAATATAGGTTCAACATTAAGCAATGTGTTTAATTCAATTAAACAATCATTGGGAGGTGAGAATCTATTTAGCAATATAGGGCAGGGCATAGGGATTGTGGTTTCCGGAATAGCTAATACAATTAATGCTATTTTACCGGTTTTGCAAGGCGTAGGTAGTAATATTTCCAGTTTCATTAGTGGTATTGTTTCTCAAGTCTCTGGTTTTGCTAGCAGATTAGGAACTGTCTTTGCCAATGCAGGATCATGGTTACAGCCATTAATAAGTTCATTCCAACGATTACAAGCGGCTTTGAATCCGGTGTTTAATGTCTTAGGAAGAATAACTGGTGTAATTGGAACATTAGCAATAGGTGGCTTAGTGGTTGGTTTAGCTGCATTTGCGGATTCATTAATGGTAGTTATTAACATAGCAATGACTTTTGGTAATGCTGTTAAAGTGATAGTTCAAGGCTTGCATGCCGTAGGGGATGCATTAACCGGTAATTTTTCAGGTGCCAAACGTGATATTGAAGATGCAAAGAGTGCCATTGATGGAGTTAAATCATCATTAAGTAACATATTTAATGGTAATAATTATGCTACTGGTAAAGTAATTGGTGCATTTTCACAAATTAGTAGTCAAGCTAAAAATACTCAATCCACTGTTAATGGTATGAAAATGACACCTAAAGTTGATGTTTCAGGTGTTAACAGTCAATTATCTTCAATTAGTAATAAAAAAATTCCAGGTCCTAAAGTTGAAGAACCTAAGCTTAATTTTACTAATCCGTTTCAATCTATAATTACACAAGCTAAAAGTACTAAGTTACCTAGTCCTAAGATGGAAGCTCCTAAATTACCCAATACTACTAATGTTACTAATCAAATGAAGGCACAAATGCCGAAAAGCATTCCAGGACCTAAAGTTCAAACTCCGAAGGTTGAAGGTGGTAAAAGTATATCTGCTTCTATTACAAATTCAATGCCAAAAACGATTGCGGCACCAAAGGTAAAAACACCGACAGTACCACAACCAAAAATGCCATCAGGATTAAAGACTATGGCGGCACCTAAAGTTAAAACACCAGTTGTACCACAACCAAAGATGCCTAAGCTTAGAACAATTCCTGCTCCTAAAGTTCAAAGACCTAATATGAGCGGGGTTGTTTCTGCTGTAAGAAGTGGAATGAGTAGAGCCGCTTCAGCTGCAAGAGCTGGTGGTGCTCAAATCAGTGCCGCTGTTCGTAGTGCACTTAATCAAGCTGTAGCAGCTGCAAGAAGTGCCGCTGGAGCAATGCAAGCCGCCGGTGCCATGATTGGTGCTGGTTTGGCCGCTGGTATTCGTTCTCAAATTGGCGCAGTGGCTGCCGCCGCCAACGAGTTGGTAGCTCAAGCTAATAGAGTCGCTAGAGCCGCCGCTCAAATTCACTCACCTTCTAGGTTATTTGCTGAAGTTGGTAGTTTCATTGGTCAAGGTATGGCTGTTGGTATGGATTCTACAAGAGGGCTTATTAGCCAAAGCAGTAGAGCTATGATTAATAGTGCTTATCCTGGATTGAATAGTTCAATTAGTAGTTCAGTATCTTTAAGCTCAAGCTCAATTAGGCCTAATAGTGCTACAAATAGTAATTACTACACTGGTGGCACTAATAATTCTAGTGAAGTAACTATTGCTCCAGGCGCAATTGTAATTAACAGTTCTGGTAATCCTGAAGAATCAATATCCCCGTGGCATTCAGGAAGGAAACGGAGTGCCTG
>ERZ791932.447-NODE-447-length-22844-cov-43.563166_pt1 | contig 22844 bp, 17 predicted proteins | sample MGYA00510126_ERZ791932 | MGnify/ENA primary metagenome ERZ791932 (study PRJEB30046, sample SAMN00993244) | human gut metagenome | study: EMG produced TPA metagenomics assembly of the A metagenome-wide association study of gut microbiota in type 2... | reverse complement strand
ATAATCAGGACTGCCATTATTCCTCTTGGCATGATATGCCTTTCGGCGTTGCTGTTTTGTCAGCCCACAGTCGCCTTGTTTGCCCTTTTCCTGATGCAGTGAGAAGTCAAAAGGTATGGTTGTCTTGCCGTCAAAGAAGGCACAAAGTAACAGCTTGTAGCCCAATACGCACTTGCCTTTCACATGATCGAAGACACGGCTGACTCCCTCCATTCTCACGCCACTTTTCTCAAGCACGGTGTCATCAATAATGAAACATGTCGTGGTGTCGGGGCGAGGAGCTTCACCATACTTCCGCAACAGGCACATATAACGCAGGGCAAAGTGATTCATTAAACGTCTCCAGTCCATTGATGGGCGAATCATCATGCGATAGAAACAGTTTTTGCCATGGTTTGAAAGCTCGTATATCTTATGCTTACATATGCTGTGGATACTATCACCCACTATGCGGAAGAGGCAAAGGGAAAGGATTAACTCAGAAGCGGAAACTCCGTCCTGTTTCTCCAATGACAGTTGGGATAACAGGCGACCGATACCAAACTTGCCAAAAAGATGAAATAAATCATCACTCATTCGATTTTTAACACTCAGGAGTTTGGATAACTCAGATATTTTCTCTATTTTTGCTTCCATAACAGTTTTGTTGTTTTGCCTTTGAAATCAGTTGTTTATCGATTACTAATTTACAAAGAAAATTCGACAAACTGTTATTTTTCCATCTATTTATTAGGGTGGGAAACTTTAGTAAAAAATAAATCTGTAAATTTGTCACTGGTATTTATAGCGAATATTGTTTGTTTTTAATGCTTTTGAGCAATATATTAATTACGACACATCCTATTTACCATGTGAAGAATATATGTTTTAACCTAAACTCCTTTAGCTAATTGTAAATGTGAAATAGATATGAGCACATCAGTTATTATGTATGAAACATGATATAGTTAGTTATGTTTACAAAGTCTGAAATAATATCCTAAATTTATAGAAACAAGAAGAGTTAACTTTATTTAAATAAATAATTATGCCTAAAAACTATTATTCACTACACAAGTTGGGTAAACCTTATGGTCTAACTTGTTCGAAGATGGCAGGAATAGGACTCTGTTCCTTGCTGTTATGTTCATCTCCGCAGTATGTTTTTGCAGATGTAAATCATACTAATGCAACAGAAACTGCCCAGCAGACGTCAAAGATTAAAGGAAAAGTTGTTGATAAAACAGGACTTGCTGTTATCGGAGCTGCTGTTGGCGTGAAGGGTACAAATAATCGTACTGTAACAGACATTGATGGAAACTTTGAGCTAAATGCTAAGGTGGGGGATATTCTTGAAATCACTTATGTTGGTCACAAGCCTATCACTATTGCAGCAACTGCAGAGCCTATGAACATCACTATGGTTGAAGACTCAAAAGCTCTGGAAGAAGTGATAGTGGTGGGTTACTCAAGCACCAGTAAACGTGACTTGATAGCGTCTGTTTCGACTGTTAAAGCAGACCAAATTTCCAATATGCCTGTAGCTAATATTGCTCAAGGTTTAGCAGGTCGCTCTCCAGGTTTGATTGTTAAAGCATCTGGTGGTGGTATCAACTCCACACCTTCTATCTCTATCCGTGGTGGCGGCGAACCAATTTACGTAATCGATGGTGTAATTCGTTCTTCTGTAGATTTTGCAAACCTTTCTCCAGATGACATTCAGAGTATGTCTATCTTGAAAGATGCGTCAGCAACTGCAGTGTATGGTTCTCGTGCAACTAACGGTATTATACAGATTGTAACCAAACAAGGTAAGGAAGGTAAGATAAGTTTCGAATACGATTTTAACCAAAGCTTTGCTCAGCCAAGCATTTGGCCAAAGAAAATGAGTTCTTACGATCGTGCAATATATGCAAATATTGCTCGTGAGAACGACGGCCTTGACCCTGCTTATTCTAAGGAAGGTTTAGAACATTTCAAGAATGGTACAGATCCTCTGAACTTTGCTAATACAGATTGGCGTAGTTTAGTTTTGAATGATTGGGCTCCGATGCAGAAGCACTCCATTCGCTTGACTGGTGGAAGTGAAACGAACAGATATTATATATCACTGGGACACATTAACCAGAACTCGTTGTATAAGAATAATAACCACTGGATGAAGAGAACTAACTTCCGTATCTCTAACTCTGCTATTATTAAACAACTTGGCTTAACTATCAATACTGCTATTGATGGTTATCGTCAACACAGAACGCACCCTTACACTTCTACCGCAAGTAATTATTATGGTGTGTTCTCTCATATTAACGATAAGCCTAGTCGTTATCCAGGTCTTAATAAATTCGGCTTACCATATAATATTACAGACAACCCTGTAGCTGAAACTGCTAATGATGCTGGTTATATCCGCAATATAGAAAATGTTATTAATGGAAAGGGAGAATTAATCTGGGCAGTACCATGGGTAGAAGGCTTAAAAGTTCGTGCAGCAAGCAACTATCGCTATTATGGAGAAACTCAGAAGTCTTGGCGTAAAGACGCTGCTCAGTATGACTGGGAATCAGATTCACCTATCTATGCTAATAAACCAGTATTGGCTCACCAATCATCTACAGGTTATTCGTTCACGAATCAGGGCTTCTTAGAATATGCAAAACAGTTCAATAAACACTATGTTTCTGCATTGGGTGGTTTTGAGCAGTATTACGAAAAGACTGAATGGTACTCATCTCAACGTGAAAATTATGCATTTAACATCGATCAGATAAGTGTTGGTGATGCTAACACACAGACCAATGGTGGCGAAGAAGCTGAGATGGGACGTGCTGCATGGATTGGCCAGGTAAAATATAACTACGACAACAAGTACTATGTGGAAGGTAGTATTCGTCATGACGGCTCAGACCGTTTCGCTCCAGGTAAGCGTTGGGGTACATTCTTCAGTGGTTCTTTAGGTTGGGTTGTGACTGCCGAGAAGTTTATGCAGAAATTAGTAGAAAAGAACATCTTGAATTCATTGAAGTTACGTGCTTCATATGGTGAAACAGGTTTGGATCAAAGTGCTGGTCGCTTCCAATATATGTCTACTTATTCTTACGACCCACATGCTTACGTAATGAATGGACAGTACTATCCTGGCTTTACTGAAGGTAACTTGGCTTCTCCAGACTTGACTTGGTATACTACTAAGCAGTTTGATATGGGTTTTGATTTTTCATCTTTGAATAGTCGCCTTTATGGTTCGTTCGACTATTTCTATTACTCTACAAAGGGTTACTTGGTTGCACCTATCGGTGAAACCTACTTGAACACAGCCCTCGGTATAGGTTTGCCACGTGTCGCATCAAACTCTCAGCATCGCCGTGCAGGTATAGAACTTTCATTGGGATGGAGAGATAATATTGGTAATTTGAAGTATGATGTTACTGGTAACTTTACCATTTATAACACTATCTGGGCATTGGACGAAAGCGAAGCAGAATCTTCACGCTTAAATCCATACCACCGTACACAACAAGTAAAGCAGAACTACTATGGTGCTATGTATAAGAATCTAGGATACTATACTAGTGCAGAAGATGTATACAATTCACCTGGTATCATAAACGCCTATAACTCTGGTTATTTAACTGCTGGTGACATCAAGTACGAAGATACAAATGGTGATGGTCAGATTAACTCTGAGGACTATCGTCGCTTAGGTAGATCAAGTACTCCTCACAATCAGTTTGGTTTAAATATCAATATGAGCTACAAAGGTTTCTACTTCAGTACCCTCTTCCAAGGTTCTTTAGCTTTTGACTTGTATACATCAGGCTCATTGGCAATGCAGACTGGACAAACAGGAGATATGCCTATAGCATACGACTACCAGACTGATTTCTGGACACCAAACAACCGCAATGCTCAGTATCCACGCTTAATGTCGAATACAGGTTTGAACTCTAATAACAACTATGCTTATAGTGATTTCTGGTTGATTGATGGTTCCTACATTCGTATGAAGGACTTCCAGTTTGGTTACGATTTAAAGTATAGCTTGTTGAAAAAGGTTACTTGGCTGAACAGATGTAAAGTTGGTATCTCTGGACAGAACATCTTTACTATTTCTAAGGCTACCAAGTACGGTCTTGACCCAGAGCCAAAGGATACAGGTTATTATGGTTACCCTGTAGAAAGAACTTTAGCGTTTACACTTAATTTAGGATTTTAACTTGTAGGCAATTATGAAAAAGATAATAAAATATGGCATTTTAAGCTTGGGCCTTGTTTCCATTTCTTCGTGCATGGACACTATGGATACACACCCAACTACAGTTTTTAGTGACGAGACTGTATGGAACAGTAAGGCAACCGTAGAAGGTTTTGTATATGCCGCTTACAGCAGTGTGATTAATAATGGTTATGCAGGTTCTGGCCAGAGCGTTGGTTGGGAGGCACGTACTCCTAATTCCGTGAGATGCTCACAGGTCGGTGAAGGTATCGATGGTGTAGCTACCGAACTTGGTGTAAGCTCTGCCAATGATTTTGGTTGTAACCGTTTTGGCTTACTAAGAAAAGCAAATAAGATTATCCACAATGTAGAGGCAAGCACAGCCCTGAGCGAAGCAGAAAAGAAAGAACTTTCTGCTCACGGTTATTTAATGCGTGGAATGATCTTCTTTGATCAAGCTCGAAAGATGGGACGCTTCGTTCCTGTAACTCAGGTTTTTAGTATAGATAAACCAGACGAGGTAAAAATTCAGATGACTAAGACTGTTGCTGAAAGCTACGATATCATCATCAATGACTTAACAAAAGCAGCAGATTACTTGCCTACTACCAATATGCCTGGTCTTCCTACACGTTATGCTGCAGGAGTTTTACTCTCAAGAGCTGCCCTTCAAGCGTATGCATATACCAAGGATAGCAAGTATCTGGATATAGCTATAAGATATGCTACTGATGTAATCAATAACAGCGGCTCTACTTTGGCAACAAACTTGTCTCCAAGCAGCAGCTTGTGGAATGAGACAGATATGTACAACCGTGAGATTCTATGGGCTTATTACCGTGAGAAGGAAAACACCAATGTACAGAGCTTCGAAGAATTAATGCGTACATATCCTAACATTTCTACCGATAATGTTAAGAACTCACTGAGTCCAGTTGCTTTGAAGCAGGCGAATGGTCAAACTTTCGAAGGTTGGGCAATTTATTTCCCTACACAAGATTTAGCTGATCAGTTCTTAGTTACAGACGAAGCCACTGGGCAAGCATTACCATGGTATGAAACTTCGCAGTATACTAATAACGTTGACATTCTTGACCCAACAACTATTACAACAGCTGGTCAGGTTGATCAATACAGCCAATTGAATGGTGACTTGCGACGTATCCCTACACCTCAAGACTTCAATCAGACCAAGAATGGTTATCCTGTATTCCAACGCTACCATAAATTAAAAGCAGGTGCAGGACGCGATATCAGTGATCTGATGTACAAAGGCCGTGACAAACGCTTCTATACTACTATGGTTTATGACAAGTGTACTTGGATGAATGAAAATGTAGGTTTAAATCTCGGTGGTAATATCTCTATGGGCGTACGTGATAAGGAAGATGGTGGATGGTATAACACTACTACTGGCTACTACTGGAGAAAAAGTAATATCGAAAAACCAGAACCACGTGCATACTACAACTCAAAAGTAGCTCTTCACTTTAACATTACGCGTTTAGGTGAAGCTTATTTGAACTTGGCAGAAGCACAATTACTTAAAAAGAACATTCCTGCAGCTGTAGCAGCTTTGAATGAGACTCGTACAAAGCATGGTGGTTTAGCTCCTTCTACAGCATCTACAGAAGAGCAGGCATGGGCAGATTACATCCGTGAACGTAACTGTGAAATGGCTAATGAGACAGGAGATATTTACTACAGCTATTTACGCTGGGGTAAATACGGTGGCTATGCTAATCATGGACGTGCCGCTGGTGAAGTGGTTGCTGATCTCGATCGACCTGCATACAAGATTGAGATAAGCCGTGATCGTAGCAAGCTCATTGTTAGTCAAGTAACATTGTTGAACAGTGCACAGCGCGTATTTACAACTAGACGTTATTTACTTCCTATCAGTCAAGATTTTTTGAATACTCGTGAAGCATACGGTATCATGGATGCTCAGAATGAAGGTTGGTAATATTTTAATATTCTTAATAGTAAAAGATATGAAAAAGTTTTTATATATCATTGCTGCCATATTTATGGCGATCATACCTACTTCCTGCCTACAAAGTGGCTTGGAACATTTGGATGAATTCTCTGGCTGTGACATCACTAATGGTAATGTTTATTGGCGTTACTATGGTACTGAAAAGAATCCTGCAAGTGGAGAGCCTGTGGTAAAACAAGTATATTTGGCTGCTAGTCGCAGTCAGGATGTTGAGAATCGTATTTACACTATACGCTACACAACTAAAAATATCCCAGAAGCAGAAAGGGCTAACTTTACAGAAGCAAAGGCTGTCGTTGCTTTAACGATATCAACAGCTGCTACCATTAAGCCCATCAATGGTGCACCGAATCTCGGAGTTCCTGGTGACTGGACTAAGGATAATCAGTACGAAGTGACTGCTGCGGATGGAACAAAGAAGATTTGGACCGTTGTGGTAGAACCATATCAATAATAAATTATTAACATCTTTATTGGATGTAAATAAGCAAACTTACTTTTTTAAAACATAGGCAAAAGAGAAGATAGGGGCGTTGTGAAACGCTCCTTTCTTGATAAATATAAGTAATAAACAAAAATACTATTATGGCAAAATATTTCAGTTGAAAATCTATCGTCTTTTTCCTTCTATAAATATATTAGGATTTTACTTCTATTTTTATGACATTACAAAAGGCTGATATGCCTTTATAGAAAAGTTTAAGTGTTTATTTTTACATCAATTAATCAAAAATTATGGTGAGATCATTTACAATACAAAATATTTCAGTATCTTTGTTCTCACCAATGTAACATTCTTTTTTGTTATTATCCCTAAATCAGCATACAGAAATAACTGTAATCAAACAATCAATAAACTCACATACAACATGAAAATGAACAAAATTATTACCATTGCTTTGATGGTATTTTCAGTTATGGGTATTCAAACTGCAGAAGCTCAGTCCTCGTCACCTTCCACCAAATGGCATTGGGATAAAGGAACTATAGTAGTTGAAACTCCAGAGCGTCCTGCAGGACAGGAACCAGTATTGGGACTAACTGCTAAACCTATTAAAAAAGTACGTGTGGCTTTTGTCGGATTGGGTATGCGTGGTCCATCAGCTGTTATACGTTTCTGTCAGATTCCAGGTGTAGAAATTGTAGGTCTTTGTGACTATGAGAAAGAACGAGCTGAAGCACAACAAACTCACTTGCGTAAGGCAGGTTTGGCTCCTGCTACTATATATTTTGGAGAAAAGGGATATGAAGAACTTTGCAAACGTTCAGACGTAGATCTAATTTACATTGCTACAGACTGGAATCATCATTTTCCTATAGCCAAATGCGCAATGGAAAACAATAAGCATGTTGCTGTAGAAGTACCTTCAGCTATGAATTTGGAACAATGTTGGGATCTGATAAACTTGTCTGAAAAGACACGTAAGCATTGTTTTATTCTAGAGAACTGCTGTTATGATGATTTCGAGATGAAATCATTATTAATGGCTAAAGATGGTGTTTTTGGTGAAATAATCCGTGCTGAAGGAGCTTATATACATGAGTTGTCTGAGTTCTGGACTCACTACTGGAAGGACCCAAATGATAATGATAAAGACAATCTTCACTGGCGTATGAAGTATAACCTAGAAAATCGTGGTGACATATATGCTACTCATGGTCTTGGACCTGTAGCTCAGTGTATGAACATTCATCGAGGTGATCGTTTTACAACCTTGGTTGCTATGGATACAGAAAGTTTTGCTGGTAAAGAGTGGGTAAAAAATCATACAGGAAAGGAGCCGAAAACGTTCTTAAATGGTGATCATACTACAACGTTAATGCGTACTGCTAAGGGTAAGGTAGTAGAAATTCAGCACAATGTTATGACTCCACAACCATATAACCGCTTATTCAAGTTAACAGGTACAAAGGGGTATGCAACAAAGTACCCAACAGAAGAATTTGCTATTGGAGGTCAAGCGTTAGAGGGTACTGATGCTCCGAAAATGGACGATATTAACGCCCATGGATTCTTGAACGCAGAACAGAAGAAAGCACTCATGGAAAAGTATCGCCACCCTATATTGGAAAAGTACGCTGAAAAAGGACGCCACTTGGGTCATGGTGGCATGGACTATGTAATGGATTCTCGCTTGGTTTACTGCTTGCAACATGGTTTGCCACTTGATATGGATGTATATGATATGGCAGAATGGTGTGCATTGGCAGAACTCGGTGCGCTTTCTATGAACAATAACTGTGCTGCAGTCACCTTCCCAGACTTTACACGTGGTCACTGGAATGACGTAAAAGGTTATACACATGCATATGCAACTCCAGAACAGGAAAAGGCACAAGAAATCTACTCAGCAGCATACACAGATGCGCAGAAAGAAGCTACAGCTAAATTGAAGCTGTGGGAACTTTACGATACAGCAAAAAGTGCAAAGGGTAAGGATAAATTAGCAGCTGAAAAGAAGTATAAAAAAGCTGCTGATGGTCTTAATATTCAAATTGAAAAGATTCTGAAAAAGAAGCTCTAATCTATTATAATGAAAAGAATATTTCATTTAGCATTCATAATTTGCACCGCACTCCCGGCAAATGCTGCCGACGTAAAGGATGGACTTACCATCTGGTTTAATAAGCCTATTACGTTAGCAAACAAAGCGATTTGGTGGGGGAATACACCCGAAATGTGGAAAGGTGAGAACAAGCCTGAATCAGCAGGTGATACAGCTCAGAATCCTGATTCTGATTGGGAATCTCAATCTCTCCCACTTGGAAATGGTAGCTTAGGTGCCAATATTATGGGCTCTATAGAGGCTGAGCGCATCACATTCAACGAGAAAACCTTGTGGAGAGGTGGTCCAAATACGTCAGCTGGTGCCGATGCATATTGGAATGTGAACAAGCAGTCGGCACATTATCTGAATGAAATCCGTCAGGCATTCATCGAGGGTGACGAAAAGAAGGCTGCGTTACTGACACGCAAGAACTTTAATAGTACTGTTCCTTATGAATCTTGGAAAGAAAACCCTTTCCGCTTTGGTAATTTCACCACTATGGGTGAGTTTTATATAGAGACAGGGTTGAGTTCTATCGGTATGAGCGAGTATAAGCGTGCACTTTCTTTGGATTCGGCGTTGGCAACGGTACAGTTTAAGAAGGATGGAGTGAGATATGAGCGTAACTATTTCATCTCCTATCCGAATAATATCATGGTTGTACGTTTTAAGGCAGACCAACCTGGTAAGCAGAACTTAGTATTCAGCTATGAATCAAACCCAGTATCGACTGGCAAGATGGAAGCAGATGGAAGCAATGGTTTGGTATTCAGGGCACATCTTGACAATAACCAGATGGAGTATGTTGTCCGCATCCAAGCTCTGAATCAAGGTGGTACCATCAGTAATGACAATGGGAAGCTGAGTATCAATGGTGCTAACGAAGTTGTTTTCTTGATTACAGCGGACACAGACTATAAGGTTAACTTCGCTCCAGACTTTAAGAACCCTCGAACATACGTCGGTGTGAATCCATCAGAGACAACTGCTGCATGGATGAAAAAGGCTGTGGCAGAAGGTTACGATGCTTTACTTCAAGCACATTACAAGGATTATGCCTCTTTGTTCAACCGCGTTTCTTTGACGCTGAATGATGGACAAAAAACTCAAGACATCCCAACCCCACAGCGTTTGATAAACTATCGTAAAGGTAAGGAAGATTATTACTTAGAGGAACTATACTACCAGTTTGGCCGCTATTTGCTGATTGCCAGTTCACGACCTGGCAACCTACCAGCCAACCTGCAAGGTATCTGGCACAATAATGTAGACGGACCATGGCGAGTAGACTATCACAACAATATCAACATACAGATGAACTATTGGCCAGCAGGTTCTACAAACTTATCAGAATGTACGCTTCCGCTGATAGACTTCATTCGTACGTTAGTTAAGCCGGGTGAGAAGACAGCGAAAGCTTATTTCGGTGCAAGAGGTTGGACGGCTTCTATCTCTGGAAACATCTTCGGATTTACTGCACCATTGGAGAGTGAAGATATGTCATGGAACTTCAATCCTATGGCTGGTCCGTGGCTTGCTACTCATGTGTGGGAATACTACGACTATACACGAGATAAGAAGTTCTTGAAAGAGGTGGGATATGACCTCATCAAGAGTAGTGCTATCTTTGCCGTTGATTATCTATGGAAGAAGCCAGATGGTACTTATACTGCAGCACCTTCAACTTCGCCAGAGCATGGACCGATAGATGAAGGTACGACCTTCGTACATGCGGTAATTCGTGAGATCTTGATGAATGCTATAGATGCTTCGAAAGTCTTGAATGTAGATAAAAAGGAGCGTAAGCAATGGGAAGAAGTGTTGAGAAAAATCGCACCTTATAAGGTAGGACGCTATGGTCAGTTGTTGGAATGGTCGAAGGACATTGACGATCCAAACGATCAGCATCGCCATGTAAACCACTTGTTTGGCTTACATCCTGGACATACTGTTTCACCTATCACAACGCCAGCATTGGCAGAGGCATCAAAGGTGGTTCTGAATCATCGTGGTGACGGAGCTACAGGATGGAGTATGGGATGGAAGCTCAACCAGTGGGCACGCCTGCATGATGGAAACCGAGCATATAAACTCTTTGGAAACTTGCTAAAGAATGGTACATTAGATAATCTTTGGGACACTCATCCTCCTTTCCAGATTGATGGTAACTTTGGTGGTACAGCTGGTGTAACCGAAATGCTGATGCAAAGTCACATGGGCTTCATCCACTTACTGCCAGCATTGCCAGATGCTTGGAAAGATGGAGAAGTTAAGGGTCTTTGTGCAAAGGGTAACTTTGAGTTAGACATCCACTGGAAGAACGGCAGTTTGTCTTACGTTACTGTTCTTTCAAAAAACGGTGGAAACTGTGAGTTAAGATACAAAGATGACAAATTTATTTTGAAGACTGTCAAGAATAAGAGCTATACTTTAAACTATATCAACGGCAAGTTTGTATCAGTTAATAGTTAAGCGTATTATAATATTAAGAAAACAAGAGGGTGTGTCAAAATGCAAATTAATAACTTGACAACTTTCAATCTATAAGTAGGATTCTCCTAAAGGCAAAGAAAAGACCATTTCTTTACTCAAAATCGAGTATAGAAATGGTCATTTTTTATAGCTCATATTGAACTTACGTTTTTATTAAATGAGTAAGAACTGGATTATTCTTTATTCGTTCAATCTCAGAATCCACGAGGAAGAGGATTTCTTGTTTTATTTTACGATAGTTGGCTTCGATAGTCTCTTTGAGATTGTTGGAGCCATCTTCGTTTATGAAGTCTGCGATTATGGGGATGGGTTGGTATACTTCCATTTCGGCAGAAACTTTGGCACTATCCACCACAATCTCAGCATGGAAAATCTTTTGGTCAATGCGTTCATCGAAGTTGTCGGACACGGCACCCACGAACATTCCTTGTGTGAGGTTACTGATTTTGGATGCTGGAATGAGACTGTCCATCTGTGTGGAGATAGAGGTGGATTTGTCATTACGGTTGATAGTCATTGATTGACGTTGCTGGAGTACCTTTCCAAACCGCTCAGAAAGTGTCTTAGCTGTTTCTCCTACCACTTGTCCAGAGAACACGTTACCTACAGTGTTCTGTATTACCTTGCTCTCCTTGTCTCCATAATCACGGGTAAGTTGTGAGAAGTCCTGAAAGCCCAAACATACGGCAACTTTATTGCTTCGTGCAGTAGCAATGAGGTTGTCAAGCCCACGAAAGTAGATGGTTGGCAACTCATCGATAATCACTGAGGATTTGAGTTGCTTCTTCTTGTTGATGAGCTTCACAATACGACTGTTATACAAACCGAGTGCTGCCGAATAGATATTCTGACGGTCGGGATTATTCCCTACGACAAGCACTTTCGGCTCATTGGGATTGTTGATATCGAGCGAGAAATCATCACCCGTCATCACCCAATAAAGGGCAGGGCTTATCATACGAGACAGCGGTATCTTGGCACTGGCAATCTGTCCCTGCAACTGGTCCTGCGCTCCTCCCTCCCAAGCGTCCATAAAGGGAGAAAGGTAGTTGGCAAGTTCATCGTAGGAAGTGAGTATCGGGAATATCTGTGCGTAGGGACGGTTAAGAAATTCGATGGCATGGGGAAAGGTGCAATACTTCCCGTCCTCATAGATTTTCAGAAACCAAATGATGGCAGCCAGCAAGATAATCGGCGACTCCACAAAGAAATCTCCCTGTTTTTGTATCCACGAACGGTTGAGGTTGAGCATGATGGTGTAGGCACTTTCGTAAGCGTCCGATATATCCGTCATAAAGGCAGGATTGATAGGATTGCACCGATGCGATTTCCTCGGATCATCGAAGTTGATGACATAGAACTGCGGCTTTATTTTGTAGGCATCCAAATGATGAAGCAGGTGATTATAAGCAATCTCGGAAAGGTCGGGAAATTTATAGTCGTAGATGTACATGGCAAAGCCTTTCTCTATCTGCTGCTTGATGTAATTGTTCACGATAGCGTAGGACTTACCAGAACCCGGTGTACCGAGCACCATTGAGGCACGGAACGGATTGACTACGTTAATCCAACCATTGTTCCACTTCTTCTTATAGTAGAAGCGTGTAGGAAGATTGACAGAGTATTCATTCTCCATCAACCGAGTTTCCTGCATAAAACTCTCGTTCTCTGTATTGAAAACATCGTCCATCAGGTTGTTTTTGAGTAGTCGGCTCATCCATACGCCACCCATCAGCAGACAGATATAGCCAACGGACAGCGTAAATATATAGAGGGAAGCTACCCCGATCTTGCCGATGGGCAATACCAACAGCCACCAGTTGAGAAAGAAGAATACAAAGCCAGAGAAAAGCACCGTCCAAATCTTCGGCCACGTGATTTTCTCTTCCTTCACGCCCTTTGTTCCCAAACATGAGAGAGCAAGAAAAACCACGCAAAAGAGTTTTGTCCAGAGGATAGACGAAAATAATCCCGTCGTTCGCTGGAAATTTATCAGTATCTTATTGATGATACCAAGTGTGAAGTGCCACTGCTGAAATGCCTCGTAACAGAACCAATAACAGTTAACGAGGAGGAATATCACTGATATGCCCCTCATAAAGTCCATGACTTTTCCTAATGCCCTTAAATCATCTTCTTGTGCCATAATGCAATGTTTTTGTAGCCTCCCCCAACCCCCTCCGAAGGGAGGGGAGATAGAAATGCTCGTTTATTTAATGTTTTCTTCGTCTAATATTTACCTTACTTAGTTTTCGGAGCTTACGCTGCCATGCAGCTTCTTTCCAATCATCGTTGCCCGTAGATAGGAAAGAACCATCTGCCATATCCTCGATAAGTTCATCGACAAGGTTGTCGCTTTCCTCCGTATTTAGCTGCGAAGGGTGAACGGTTGCAGATTGATCCAAATGTACAGACGGACTGCCGTACAGCGTTTCGTCCAAGAATGGGTTGTCCGTTGGATTGGAGAAATAACCATTGAATATATTGGCAGCATATCCCTTGCCCAAGCGTGAGCCATTGAGCGCAACGCCCTCCTTGTCGTCAATGAACGTGATGCCATAGATGCGCCCGCTTTCGTTCTTTCGGATAAACACACGCAAGCCTTGTTCCTCCAGTCTTTGACGAAGTTCTTCCTCTGTCTTTGGAGAGGTACGCATTGTTTGTAACACCTTACCTCTTATAGTCGGCACCAACGGCTTGACGGCTTGTTTGGATTTCTGCATCTTGTTCAGCACGGCAGTATAGCCCACACCACGACCGATGTCCGATGCGTTGATGGGTGTGCTTACTTTGCCTCCCTTGTCATCAGTCGGAACATAGACAAGTCCGTCGTATTTCCTTCCTCGAAACTCCGTCTTGATTTCCTCCACTGCAAGATTGTATGTGGAAAGAATAGCATTTAACTCTCCCAGAGAACAGAAACGATAATGCTTCAGAACCCTGTGAACAACGCTTGCCACCTGCTCTTTGATATTTCCTCTATCAATATCCACCTTGGGCGTTTCTGCTGCATGCTCGCTGACCTTTGAACTAGGAATGAGGTTATACTTTCTTTCCAAGGCATCGGTAATCTGCTTGCTTCTCCGCTTCTCGAAGCGATCGTTAATCTTTCTTCCTTTACTATCCACCCGAAGCGATACAATATGTATATGCTCACGGGAGATGTCATTATGCTTGAACACAATATAGGGCTGGTTGCCATAACCAAGTGCTTCCATATACTCCTTGGCTATCTGTGTGAGTGTTTCATCGGATAGTTTCTCATCCGGGTGCGGATTGAGCGAGCAATGGAACACTGTTTTCTTGGTGCGGCATTTCTTTGGTATAAGAGACTCCATATCGGCAAACACCTCCTCCATCGTATAACGACCTTCCTTGCTCTGATACAATTCAGCGGCAAGGAGAATGCTTGCTTCCCCTTTCTCCACCTTTTTGAAGTTATAGCCGAGTGCCCCTCCAAGGTTCTCCGTTGCAGAAATCTTGGCAATCATTTCTTACGGTAATCTATGGTAAGACTGAGAACCTGCTCCTGCAAGGCGATGATTTGAGCCGACAATTTCTCCAACTTCTCAAGCATAATCTGTGCAGTCTTTATGCTGTGATAGCTGTTGATAGCACGTACGGTCTGGTTATACAGCACGCCAATCTTATGGATTTGTGCCGTCAATTCCGAGAGTTTTCGGTAATATTCCACAGCGGATTTATCCACCGTTATTACCTTGAAATGCTCTCCAAGAATGCGAGCGCGTACGAAATCCGACTTAGTCTGCGCACCTGAACGCTGAAACAAATCAATCGCTCGCTGCTGGTCTTTGGGGTTAGGCAACCGGACATGCCAGTTGTCCCAACGCGGCTTTTCTGCAGTTTTTCGTTCTGAACCGTATTCCGTGTCCTTATTCATGTCCATTCTGTTTTTTAATTACGACTTTGGAGTAATTTATCTCCCCTTCGGGGCAAGGGTCTTTGTGGTACAAACGGCGGTTTGTGTTACAAAGACACACCTTGCCAATATTAAGAGTTGATACGATTGAAGTATCCACCCTTTTGGGGTGTCTGCTTCGGGACGTTACCTCCATATATTATTCTCGCCTGCAAAGTTACGGAGAGTTTCAAATATCTCATTATCAGAGATATTCACTCTTTTTCCTCGTATTTCCCTGCACTTCATCGCTGTGATAAAATCAGCAGAAATATCATTTATTTTGCAATCAGAACGAGCGAACAATGGTATGATAACACAAGCAAAAGATATATCATATTACCGCCTGCTTGCACCAAAGATGACAAGAAGGAACAATACATATTCATAACAATTTATTGTCATGACAAACTATTGTCAATACAACAAATTGTAAGAACTTGAAATCGTCCTTTTGGACTATCGCCCGAACCATACGCAGTCAGAGCAAACTGTCTGCTGATGACTCTTAATAATGAGAGAATATCCAAACATCAAATAGACAAATAATATGAACTAAGAAATTATCATTATGGAGAACAAAGAACAATGCCCCCTTTTTCTGGGCTTCTCTTCCCAAAAGGGAGGAGTGGGAAAAAGTACTCTTGCCGAAATCGTAAGCAGCATATTGTACTACGAGCAAGACATCAACCTCTTCGTGATGGACTGCGACCTGTCGCAAGACTCTTTCTACAAACTGAGGGAACGTGAGAAAAGTATCGTTCAGGAGAGCGAAGAGCTTTCCAAATCCATGCAGGAGTACTTTCATCACCTCGGCAAAAAAGCATACAGAATTTACAAGTCTGCACCCAAGGAAGCCGTCAGGACTGCACGAAGTAAAATCGACGGTATCAGCAACGAGAAGTACCAGTTGGTTATATTTGATTTCCCGGGACATGCTGGAACAACTGAACTGATGGAACTGTCCCTTCAGATGGACTATATCCTTTCTCCGATTGAAGCCGATATTCAGTCGCTGGTTTCATGTCTGGCATACGCCAAGACTATCACGGAGATTGGAGTTTCGATGTCCGACTCTCGGATAAAGGACATTATCCTGTTCTGGAACAAGGTGGACAGAAGAGTAAGGAACATCATCATCGATGAATATACAAAGCTCATCCATGAATACGAACTCACGCTCCTGCCCGGCTATGTGTATGCCACGCACCGCTTCTCTCACGAACTTTCCACATACGGACTGCGCGGAGTGTTCCGCTCTACCTATCAGCCCCCTGCAAGGGGATTACGAACGGGTACGGGGCTGGACGAACTCGTCAATGAGATAATTCAACGTCTCAAACTAAAAATGAAAACAGAAAATGGCAACGATTGAGGAAAGAAAGCAACAGCTGGAAAACAAGCTGAAGAAAATGGCAGAGGACAATGTCGTGGTAAAACCTGTCACGAGACCAAACTCCTTCGACCCTTCCGAGGATACTGAGTCCTCCCCTACAACATCAGGGGAGGAAGACAATAATTTAGAAGAGACGAAAGAAACGAAAACAGCAAAAGAAAAACCGGTAGATGAAATAGAAAGAGAGGAAACGATGAACACGGAACAGAAACGGGAAAGGAAACCGAGAATGGAAAAGCCCGGCGTGTCCTCCCTTTCCATAGAGGACTACCGTTCCCTGTACTTTCATCCCGTCCGCTCCCAAATGCGGACAGCCTTCTCCATTAATCTGGAAACGCTACAGAACCTGCGCAACGTGTTGCAGGACTTGGGGGAGCGTGTTTCCATAGCCGCATATATAGACAACATTCTTAGGGAACACCTGCGTGAACATTTGGAATTGCTCAACAGTGCGGCAGCAAAACAAAGACGCAAGACAACAATAACACTATGATGGAAACAATACTTTTCAGTTTTATACTGATACTCATCATCATTTGGATAATGCTGGGTATCCTGTACTTCTATATGCGGTATGTATCTCCGTATGGCATCCTTATCAAAAAAAATAAAAAGGGCAATGAGCAGACTAAGGAGAATGAAGCGACGAAGGAAAAAGACGGACAAAAAGGAGAAGGAACAGAAGATCAAGCCGAGTTTGTACTGATTGGCAAAAGCCGTTCCATTTCCCCTATTATCCCACAAGTTCCCTCTGCTTCTTCATCTGAAAATTCAGAGCAGAATAGTAATAATTTTGCACCTCAGAACTCCGAAAAGAAAGAGGACATGAAGGAAGAGGACAACGAGATGGACGTTGATTTCGAGATGGAGCGAGTTGATGAGAATGAGGTCGCCCGTGAGGAATTAATTCTGCCCATTGAGTCCACATCGAACGAAACCGAGATGTCAGGGCAGTCCGTCCTCGCACGTGACTTAGTCCGCCTGCAAAAATGGGCAAAGAACTGTGATGAGGCTGATGAGAAAGAAGTCAAAGAGACCATTCGGCAGCTTCAAGACTCAGATCTATTGGATAAGTACAAGGAGAACATCGCCAAGATGCAGGGTGAGCAAACTTCACTATTGGAGAAAATCCGTAAAGCGGAAGAACAAAGCGAGCAACAAGCAATGTTGTTTTCTCAAAACTCAATACCGGCAGATTCAAGCGCTTCTGACACTTCATCCGATAATGACGACGACAAGCCTCTTTCATATTATCTGTAAACAATCAACGATGGAAGCGGGAAAAGAAAACGGCTCATTAACAGCTACAAGGTTTCCACATGAGAATGTGCCTCTTTTTCCCCTTCCTTTTAAGAACAAGCAATTTTATCACACTTAAAATTATAACATACAAATGAACAAAAAAATTACACTGATGATGCTCCTGCTGATGACTGCCACCATAGGAGCATACGCACAAGGCAATGGTATTGCCGGTATCAATGAAGCTACAAAAATGGTAACCTCCTACTTCGATCCTGGCACGAAACTAATCTATGCCGTAGGGGCGGTAGTGGGGTTGATAGGAGGAATAAAAGTCTATAACAAGTTCTCAAGTGGTGACCCCGATACGAGCAAGACCGCAGCCTCTTGGTTCGGTGCGTGTATCTTTCTCATTGTGGCAGCCACTATCTTGAGAAGTTTCTTCCTGTAAAGCGATGGCTGCATTTGAAATCAACAAAGGTGTAGGTCGGACGGTAGAGTTCAAGGGCTTGAAGGCGCAGTACCTCTTCCTCTTTGCAGGAGGACTGCTGGCAGTCTTCATTCTCGTGGTTATTCTCTATCTCTGTGGAGTCAGCCAAATTACCTGTCTTGTCATAGGTGTAGTGGGTGCCAGCCTTGTGGTATGGCAAACGTTCACCATGAATAGAAAGTACGGGCAATATGGGCTGATGAAAAAAGGAGCAGTACGTATGCACCCACGCTACCTTGTGAACCGCCGTACGGTCTGCCACCTTATCCGTAACCTTCAACCAAAGAAAACGAAGCAATGAGAAACAGAAGTAAGATAACAACTTTGGAGTCAAAGTTCCCGCTGCTCTCCGTAGAGCAGGGGTGTATGGTGAGCAAGGATGCTGACATCACCGTGGCTTTCCGTGTGGAATTGCCCGAACTCTTTACCGTCACCTCTACAGAATACGAGGCAATGCACTCTGCCTGGCATAAGGCAATCAAGGTGCTACCCAATTACAGCATCGTACATAAGCAGGACTGGTTCATCAGGGAGGACTATCAAGAAAAGCTCTCCGATGGCGGACTGAGCTTCCTTGCCCGTTCCTCTGAACGGCATTTCAACGAACGTCCGTACCTGCACCACAGCGTTTACTTATTCCTGACCAAGACCAACAAGCAGCGTATGGCACAACAGAGCAATTTTTCCTTGCTCTGCCGTGGACACCTCATTCCCAAGGAAATCACCAACAAGGACGAAGTGATGAAGTTCATGGAAGCTGTAGACCAGTTCGAGCGTATCATCAACGATACCGAGCAGCTAAGGATTGTCCGCATGACTGAAGAAGAGTTGGTTGGCACAAATGAGAAGGGCGGACTCTTGGACCGTTATTTCTCCCTCTCGGAAGAAGGACACGCGTCTTTGGAGGACATCCGCTTGGGTGCTGACCTTGTGCGTGTGGGCGACAATATGCTTTGTCTGCATACACTCTCCGACACGGACGACCTGCCTACAACGGTCAGCACGGACAGCAGATATGAACGACTGTCCACCGACAGAAGTGACTGCCGTCTTTCCTTTGCCTCTCCCGTAGGGTTGATGCTACCCTGCAACCATATCTATAACCAGTATCTCTTCATCGAGGACAGCGACGCCAACTTGGAACGCTTCGAGAAGCAGGCAAGAAACATGCACTCGCTGGCACGCTACAGCCGTAGCAACCAAATCAACGAGGAATGGATACAGGAGTATCTCAATATTGCCCACTCACAGGGGCTGACATCTATCCGTGCCCACTTTAATGTACTGGCATGGAGCAGCGACAAGGAAGAACTTCGCCAGATCAAGAATGACGTGGGCTCTGCACTTGCTCTTATGGAATGCCACCCTCGCCACAATACCATTGATGCGGCAACGCTCTACTGGGCGGGCATACCTGGCAATGCGGCAGACTTTCCCGCAGAAGAGTCATTCTATACTTTCATCGAGCCTGCCCTCTGCTTCTTTACGGCAGAGACGAACTATAAGGACTCACTCTCTCCCTTCGGTATCAAGATGGCAGACCGCCTTTCAGGAAAGCCCGTCCACTTGGATATATCGGATTTGCCGATGAAAAAGGGAGTCATCACCAACCGTAACAAATTTATCTTGGGTCCTTCGGGTAGTGGCAAGTCTTTCTTTACCAACCACATGGTACGCCAGTATTACGAGCAGGGAGCGCACGTCCTCTTGGTCGATACTGGAAACTCATATCAAGGCTTGTGTGAACTTATCCACCGTAAGACCAAGGGCGAGGATGGCGTGTATTTCACCTATACCAATGAAAGTCCTATATCTTTCAACCCTTTTTACACGGACGATTATTTCTTCGATGTAGAGAAAAGGGAGAGTATCTGCACGCTACTGCTCACGCTCTGGAAGAGTGCCGATGAGCATATCACCAAGACCGAGGCAGGCGAACTTGGTTCTGCTGTAAACTCCTATATCGAGCTGATATGTGCAGACCATAGCGTTACACCCTGTTTTAATACTTTCTATGAGTATCTGCGGGACGTGTACCGAAAGGATATGGAAAAGCGTGACATCAAGGTAACGCTCTCGGACTTCAATATTAACAACCTCTTAACGACATTGAAGCAATACTATCGTGGCGGTCGATATGATTTCCTACTGAACTCGGACAAGAATATCGACCTGCTAAGTAAACGCTTCATCGTCTTCGAGATTGACCAAGTGAAGGACAATAAAGACCTTTTTCCTGTGGTAACGATTATCATCATGGAAGCCTTCATCAACAAGATGCGCCGATTAAAGGGTATCCGCAAGATGATACTTATTGAGGAAGCATGGAAAGCCATTGCTTCGGCAAACATGGCAGACTACATCAAGTATCTCTATAAGACGGTGAGAAAGTATTTCGGGGAAGCCATTGTCGTAACGCAGGAGGTGGACGATATCATTCAGTCGCCCATTGTCAAGGAAAGTATTATTAATAACTCTGACTGCAAGATACTGCTTGACCAGCGCAAGTACATGACCAAGTTCGATGGCATACAGGCGATGCTCGGTCTTTCGGAAAAGGAAAAGAGCCAGATACTCTCCATCAACCAGAACAATGACCCCAGCCGACTCTACAAGGAGGTGTGGATAGGTCTGGGCGGTATGCAGAGTGCTGTCTATGCTACGGAAGTGAGCATGGAGGAATACCTGACCTACACCACGGAGGAAACCGAGAAGGTGGAGGTGATGAACAGGGCGGCACAGCTCAGTGGTGATATCGAAACAGCTATTCGTCAGCTTGCCAATGAGAAAAGAAACAATAAAAAGAAATAAGTACAAACCATCAAAACTATAGTAACAATGAAAAAGTACATTTTCATGGCTCTCTTAGGATTGAGCCTTTCTGTTCCCAAAGCCCACGCACAGTGGGTAGTAACCGACCCTGGCAATTTTGCCGGCAATATCGTCAATTCGGTCAAGGAGATAGCCACCGCCTCGAAGACGGTGAAGAATACCCTTGACGGTTTTAAGGAGGTGGAGAAGCTTTACAACGACACCAAGAAGTATTACGATGCACTCAAGAAGGTGAACAACCTCATTGGTGATGCCTATAAGGTCAAAGAGTGCATCCTAATGGTGGGCGACATTTCAGAGATTTATGTTACCTCGTATAAGAAAATGCTCTCGGACAAGAACTTCCGCCCTTCAGAACTCGCGGCGATGGCTTCGGGCTATGCCAAACTCTTGGAGCAGAGTGGTGAGAGTCTCAAGGAACTAAAGTCCATTGTCAAGAGTAATGTCTTCTCGATGAACGACCACGAGAGAATGCAGTCCATAGACCGCATCTATACTACGCTGAGGGAATACCGCTCGCTTGTATCATACTACACAAGGAAAAACATCTCCGTAAGCTATGTGCGTGCAAGGGAGAAGAACAACCTTGCCTCTGTCAAGGCACTCTATGGTAATATGGCAAGCAGGTATTGGTAAATCCACAGACAAAAAAAGGACTTGAAAAAACTTTCATAAAACACTTTTGCTTATGGATTTTGCCAGTTTACATGAGCTGCTACGCTCCACCTATGACGAGATGATGCCGCTCTGTGCCCAGATGACGGGCATTGCCAAAGGTATTGCGGGCTTGGGCGCACTCTTTTATATTGCTCTTCGGGTATGGGCTTCCATTGCCCGTGCCGAGGCGATAGATGTTTTTCCGCTTCTCCGACCTTTTGTCTTAGGCTTTTGTATAATGTTCTTTCCGACAGTCGTATTGGGTACGATGAATGCCGTTCTCTCGCCCATAGTGCAGGGAACGGAGATGATGGTACATCAACAGGAGGGGAACCTTGCCGAGCTTACTGCCAAGCGAGACAAGTTGCAAGAGGAAGCCTACCTTAGGAATCCCGAAACAGCCTACTTGGTATCCAACGAGAAGTTCGACCAAAAGATAGAGGAAATGGGTATCATCGGACCTGAAGATGCTGTGACGATAGCGGGTATGTATGCCGAGCGTGCTGCCTATCAGACCAAGCAATGGATTATGAAGATGGTACACGACCTTTTAGAACTTCTGTTCCATGCTGCAGGGCTTATCATCGACACGCTACGCACCTTCATACTCATCGTCCTTGCCATTCTCGGTCCGATAGTCTTCGGCATTGCCGTATGGGATGGTCTTGCTGGCTCACTTACGGCATGGTTCTCACGCTATATCTCTGTCTACCTGTGGCTGCCTGTCAGCTCTATTCTTACGGCACTGCTTACAAAAATACAAGTGCTGATGATAGAGAAAGATATCGAAGCACTCAGTGACCCTAACTATCTGCCTGATTCGGGGACGTGGTACTACATCGTCTTCTTCCTTATCGGTATTGTAGGCTACTTCTGTGTACCTACCGTGGCAGGCTGGATTATCGAAGCAGGAGGTGGTATCGGCTCATACGGTCGTAATGTCAACCAGACAGCACAGCATGGTGCGCAAGGCGCATATACTGGTGGCAAGGCTGCTATGGCTGGCGCAGGTGCTGCTGTGGGAAATGTCGGTGGACGTATCAAGGGTGCACTTATATGTGAACGGTGAAAA
>ERZ791932.443-NODE-443-length-22922-cov-200.853632_pt1 | contig 22922 bp, 18 predicted proteins | sample MGYA00510126_ERZ791932 | MGnify/ENA primary metagenome ERZ791932 (study PRJEB30046, sample SAMN00993244) | human gut metagenome | study: EMG produced TPA metagenomics assembly of the A metagenome-wide association study of gut microbiota in type 2... | reverse complement strand
ACTCATTGGAGAATGGGAAATGGAATCGCATGATGGACTTCAAACCCCGCAAGCTCCCTGTATTCAACCGTGTGGAAAGAAATGCGGCTACTGCTCCGATGACAGCAGACCGTAAAGCAGCCTGTCAATGGAACGGGGCGGAGGCAAAGAAGGGAAACGCTATTGTCTGCGAAGGTTTGGGATATGAAGGCAAAGCCGCAGAGATAAGAAAAGGCGATGCGCTGACTTTCTCTTTCGGTAATCTGAAAACGGACTCGGTAGAGGTGGATATCCGGTTACTTCCCAATCATCCGGTGCATGGCGATAAGTTGCGTTTCTCGGTTTCTCTGGATGGTGCCGAGCCTGAAGTGATAGCGTACGAAACGAAGGGGCGCAGCGAGGAATGGAAAGAGAACGTGCTTCGTAATCAGGCAATCCGGAAAATCGTACTTCCCGTTCCGGGCAGGAAATCACATCAATTGGTCATCAAGGCATTGGATGAGGGAGTGATACTGGATCAGGTAATGCTTTATGAGGTGAATTAGATATAATTCTATATTTTATAGTTTCAGACTGACTGACCCAGCCAGTCTGAAATACACTGTTTATTGTCCCGGCTTGATAATCAACCGCAGTACAAACCAAGCATGATGTGCTGCGGTGCTTATCCATCCATAATGTTTTGCCATAATGCGGAACCGTTCCTTAAGAGAAGCCTTCCGGTTCTGCGTGGTCATTCCTTCATCCAGATAGTCGATGATTGTCAGGTGCGTATTGTGCAGGGTACGCGCCTTTTTCATGATGCGGATGCACCAGTCGAAATCAGCGGAGTACCGGTAGTTTAAGTCATAAGGTTCCACCAGCGTATGTCTGGCAAAGAAAGCCTGATGGCAGACTAACATTCCCTGTTTGAAACTCCTCCAGTCCAGCTTTTCGGGCGTGGAAAGGCGGCGCATATGCAGAAAGTGCCTGTCTTTGTCAACAATCGCAGTTTCCCCGTAGATGACGTCGGGGAGAACACTCCCATGAATGCTGTGCACCATTTGCTGCAAAGTATCGTCTTCGTGAAAGCAGTCGCCCGCATTCAGAAAACAGAGATAGTCGCCGCTGGCAAGGGAAATCGCCTTGTTCATGGCATCGTACAATCCTTTGTCCGGTTCGCTGACGACGGTAGTTATCCGTGGACGGTATCTGTCGATGATAGAGAGAGTACCGTCTTTGGAGGCCCCGTCCACGATGATGTATTCTACGTGGTGGTAAGTCTGCGAGATAACACTTTGGATGGTATCTTCCAGTACTTTCTCGGCATTGTAGGTCACCGTGATAATCGAGAACTTGGGAGTAGGATGGACACTATGCATATTTCCCTGTTATTTTGTTGTAAACGTCCGTGTACTTCTTCGCTATGATACTTTCCGAATAGTTGCCTATGGCCTTGCGGCAGGCTTGTGCGGAGAGTTCCGCATATTCGGGTTCCGTCAGTACCCAATGGATGCCGTTGGCCAGATCTTCGGAAGACTTGCGCTGAGCTACGTATCCGTTGTGCAGATGATCGATCATTTCCGGTATGCCTCCGGTGTTGAAACCGACGCAGGGCACACCGCAGGACATTGCTTCCATCACCATATTCGGCAGATTCTCTTCGAGAGAAGGGATGGCGAAGAGGTCTACGGCATTGTATATATCCACCAACTCATGCTCATTCTTAATATAAGGAAGCGGATAGACGCGGAAAGGAATCAGGTCTTGCAACTGCTGCGACTGGTTGCCGAAAACAACCACGCCCAATGAGTCTTTCCATTCCGGATGTTTCTCTGCCAGCAGTTTGCAGGCTTCAATCAGATAGTCGATACCCTTTCGCTTGTCTGTGATCTTGACAGAACCGAAAAGAATGAGCTTCCCTTCCTGCGGCAGCCTGCATTTTCTGCGGGCTTCCTGCTTATTGTGAGGCTTGAACAGATTCGTGTTGATGGCGTTCGGGATACTGATAACCGTTTGTCCGGTGAGCAGTCCGCTGACTTTGGCCTTCTCCGCCAGCCAGCGGCTACAGCCTACAAACGTGATGGATGCCTGACTATAAATTTCTTTCTTCTTCCGGAAGATTCGGGTAGATAAGTCCTTCTTGCCTCCTCCTCCGTAGATGTAAGGGCAGTGGTGGCATTCCTGTTCGTAGTTTCTGCATTCGCGTGCATAATGGCAGATGCCGGTGCAGGGCCACATATCGTGCATGGTCCATACTACAGGTTTGCCGGAAGTCAGAATCTTGCGGATGGTGTTGAGTGACAGCATCCCTTGGTTGATCCAGTGCAGATGGATGACATCTGCCTGCTGAAATTCGGGAAGCGAAGTGATGTCCGTACCGGTATTGGCGATATCTACGGCGAAGAGATCATTCTTCTTGAAACGGTTGGCTTTCCAGATGACGATGCGTTCCCACATGAATTTCCATACGTGCAGCCAACTGCGCTTTAGGCCGACGACGCTGATTTGGTCTGTCTGTTTGTCACGTACCAACATTTTCGCCTTGATGCCGTTGTTCTTAAGCGATTCCATCAGTCGTCCGGCAGCGACAGCCGCACCACCTATTCGTTCGGAAGTATTGATGATTAGTACCCTCATGCTTTCAAAATGTTTGCACAAAAGTAGTGGTTTTCAGTGAAAATCCGTACAAAGTCACATATTATTTGTACTTTTGCCACACTTATTAATAAGGAGATATTGAACATGAAAAAGGTTGTGTTTTTAGGATTAGGGTATATCGGCCTTCCTACGGCAGCCGTTGCTGCCGCTCACGGTTTCGAAGTCATAGGAGTAGATGTCAATCCTTCTGTGGTGGAAACGATCAACCAGGGAAAGATACATATTGTAGAACCTGAACTGGGTCAGGTAGTCAGGGACGTAGTGCAGAGTGGAAAGTTGCGTGCTGTATGCAAGCCGGAAGCGGCGGATGCTTTCTTTATCGTAGTGCCTACCCCGTTCAAGCAGAACCATCGGGCGGACATCACCTATGTGGAAGCGGCCACCCGTTCCGTGATCCCTTATCTGCAGGAGGGTAACCTGTTTGTCATCGAATCCACTTCTCCGGTATATACCACCGAACGTATGGCGGAAGTGATCTATAAAGAACGTCCCGAACTGAAAGGGAAGATACATATCGCTTATTGTCCCGAACGCGTATTGCCGGGAAATACATTATACGAACTGGTGCACAACGACCGCGTGATAGGCGGTATCGATCCGGCATCCACCGAAAAAGCCATTGAGTTTTATTCCGCTTTCGTACAAGGCAAACTGCACGGCACCAATGCCCGCACGGCAGAGATGTGCAAACTGACGGAGAACTCCTCCCGCGACTCACAGATCGCCTTTGCCAACGAACTCTCCATGATCTGCGACAAAGCCGGAATCAATGTATGGGAACTGATCGAACTTGCCAACAAGCATCCGCGTGTGAATATCCTTCAACCGGGTTGCGGAGTAGGTGGTCACTGCATTGCGGTAGACCCTTGGTTCATCGTATCCGACTATCCGGAACAGGCGCAGCTCATCAAGCGTGCCCGTGAAACGAACGATTACAAAGCGGACTGGTGTGCGAACAAAGTATTGGAAACCTGTCAGAAGTTTGTGGAACAGAACGAGCACGAACCGGTCGTTGCCTGCATGGGACTGGCTTTCAAACCGAATATCGATGACTTACGGGAATCTCCCGCCAAATATATCGCTTCCCGCATCATCTCCGAATCGAGAGCGGACGTGCTGATTATCGAGCCTAATATAAGCACTCATAAGAGCTTCCATCTGACAGATTATCGGGAAGCATACGAGAAAGCGGATATTATCGTCTGGCTGGTTCGTCACGATGTCTTCCTTGCATTGCCCAGAGAAGAAGGAAAGATAGAACTGGACTTCTGCGGCGTGAGACGATAAAATGTAGTTTAATTGCGAAGAGGTTGTATAGACTCTATTAAATAAAGCAGATGAAAAAGATATTGCTCGTTTTCGGTACCCGTCCCGAAGCGATAAAGATGGCTCCGCTTGTAAAGGCGCTCCAGAAAGATACGGAACATTTTGAGACACGTGTCTGCGTTACGGCACAGCACCGGCAGATGTTGGATCAGGTATTGGAGGTGTTCGGCATCACTCCCGAATATGACCTGAATATCATGGCTCCCAATCAGGACTTGTATGACATTACCGCTAAAGTACTGCTCGGACTGCGCGAAGTGCTGAAGGACTTCCGTCCCGACACCGTATTGGTGCATGGAGATACGACTACCTCGATGGCAGCATCCCTTGCGGCATTTTATATGCAGATACCTGTGGGACACGTGGAAGCCGGATTGCGTACCTATAATATGTTGTCTCCCTGGCCGGAAGAAATGAACCGCCAGGTGACAGACCGTATCTGTACTTACTACTTTGCACCGACGGAACAGTCAAGGGCAAATCTGCTGCAAGAGAATATAGACGCGAAGAAAATCTTTATTACAGGAAATACGGTGATTGATGCCCTGCTGATGGCAGTCGATATCATTTCCACCGCCGCCGGTGTGAAAGAAAAGATGGCGAAGGAACTTCAGGAGAAAGGCTACACGGTAGGTGATCGTGAGTATATCCTCGTCACCGGACATCGTCGTGAGAACTTCGGAGATGGTTTCCTGCATATCTGCAAAGCGATCAAAGAACTGGCGGCTCTTCACCCGGAGATGGACATAGTCTATCCCGTTCATCTGAATCCTAATGTGCAGAAGCCAGTGTATGAACTGCTTTCCGGTCTGAGCAATGTCTACCTGATCTCTCCTTTGGATTATCTGCCTTTTATTTATGCCATGCAACATTCTACTCTGCTGCTGACTGATAGCGGCGGTGTGCAGGAAGAAGCCCCTTCATTGGGCAAACCCGTGCTGGTGATGCGGGATACGACCGAGCGTCCGGAAGCTGTTGAGGCGGGTACGGTGAAGCTGGTCGGCACGGATGCGGAGGCAATTGTCAGTAATGTCACTGCCCTGCTGCAAGATAAAGAAATGTATAAGCGGATGTCCGAAACGCATAACCCTTATGGTGACGGACAGGCTTGCGAAAGAATCATAGCTGCGCTTCGATAACTTCAAAATAGTTTCATTGCTTGAAACCATTGGTTTCTCGGTGTGAAACTGTTGGTTTCAAGGCATGAAACTTTTAGTTTCAGAGCATGAAACAAATCATGCCGTTCGTTGGCGCCGATGGCGGGACCGGGCGAAACAAAAATTAATAACACTTCTTATCGGGAATGCCCTCTAACGAAAAACGGGCTGTCAGAGAATCACTTCTCCGGCAGCCCTTCTTCATTAGGATCAAAAAAACAGAGGAAGTATGATATTCTTTATTCCTGTCCTCCCCCTAAAGCACGGTATAGGTTAATTAAACTTTGTATTTCGGTAAAATGATTGGCCGTCTGTGATAGTTGCGCGCTGAGCAATGACTGTCGGGCGGTAAGTACTTTCAGATAGGTTGTATTCGTATGTTCCATCAGCAGAGAAGTACTTCGCACGGCTGTTTGTAGAGAAGCAATCTGCTTGTCGAGCAAGATTCTTTTCCCCTGACTGGTCTGATAGGCAGTCAGCGCATCATTCACTTCGCTGCCGGCGTTGAGCAATGTTTGCTGAAAGCCGAGAGCTGCTTCTTCCTGCTGCGCACGGGCGATGCGATACTGAGCCACCACTTGTCCTTTATTAAAGAGCGGCTGCGTGAGCGAACCTACTGCCGATGCCAGGAACTTGCCCGGATTGAGAATCATAGACCCGATGGAGTTCGTCCATCCGGCACTTCCGCTTAAAGTAATGGAAGGATAGAAAGCCGAACGTGCCGCATTGGTGCCATAGAACGCTGCTTCCAGTGTCCGCTCGGCCGAGCGGACATCGGGGCGGGCGGCAAGCATCCGGACAGGGATTCCTACGGCAAAGTCCGTAGGAAACTGTTGGTCTGCCAACGTTCCGCGTTCGTAGTTGCGGGGCGTCTCTGCCAATAATAAAGCAAGACTGTTCTCCACCTGATTGATCTGCTGCTGCAAATCGAGCACAGAACCCTGTACCTGATAATAAGTCGCTTCCATCTGCGATACAGCCGATTCGTTCGCCAGTCCGGCGTTCATCAGGGAACGGGTAGAGGCTACGGTTTCTTTCCATGCCTCCTCCGTCTGTCGGGAGATGATGAGCTGTTCGTCCAGCATCAGCAGCGTGTAATAAGTATTGGCTATACCGGCTATCAGCTGCGTGCGGACTGCTTGACGGTAATCTTCACTTTGTGCATACAGCGCTTTCGCCTGCTTCTTGGAGTTGCGCATACGGCCGAATACGTCCAGTTCCCAACTGGCGGTAACGGGTAGCGAATAACCCTGCGTAGCTTTGTTCGTATCGAAGCTGCTCACTGTCCCCTGCGGGGAAAGCGCAAAGGCGGGCAGGAAAGCAAGTTTGGCGGACATCAGCACTGCCTGAGCTTCTTCTACACAAAGCTGGGCGGACTGGTAGTCGGTATTGGTCCGCAACCCTGTCTCGATGAGGGACTGCAGATGAGGGTCGGTGAAGAGTTCCCGCCAGTCCATATTCCCCAGACCGGCAGTGTCTTCCGTCACCACTTCCCCGCCGTAAAGATCGTCGGGGACGGAAGTGGCGGGCTTGTATTTGGTATAGATGCCACAACCGTTCAGCGTCAGACTCATGGCAACTAACAGGATGATATTTTTCTTCATTCTTTCTTTTATTTATTAACGTTCACGTTCAGCTTCACTTTTCTCTTTTTCTAAAAGCACTTGTACATCTGCTTCTTCTTCCATCGGTTTGCGGATTTTCTCCTGCAAGTACTCAAAGATGATGTAGAAGACCGGAACGACAAAGAGCAATGCCACCGTTCCGACAGCCATACCGCCTACGACACCCGTACCCAGCGAACTGTTGCCATTAGCACCCGCACCGGAAGAGAACATCAGCGGAAGCATACCGAAGATCATTGTCAGCACCGTCATCAGGATAGGACGCAGGCGGACTTGTGCGGCAGAGTAGGCCGATTCTACGATGCCCATCCCTTTGCGGCGGCGTTCGATGGCGTACTCCGTAATCAGAATAGCCGTCTTGGCCAGCAAGCCGATCAGCATGATCACACCCGTCTGCAAATAGATGTTATTCTCCAGTCCGAGTATCTTGGCGAACAGGAACGAGCCCATCAATCCGAACGGTACGGAGAAGATAACGGCAAACGGTACGAGGAAACTTTCGTAGAGACAAGCCAGAATCAGATAGATCAGGAAGATGCAGATGGCGTAGATGAAAACCGTCTGCGCACCACCGCTGCTTGCTTCTTCGCGTGCCATACCGCCATATTCGTATCCGTAGCCTATCGGAAGCGATTCTGCGGCCACTTCTTCAATCACTTTCTGCACTTCACCCGAAGAGTAACCGTCGGCAGGATTCACATTGGCTGTGATGGTGCTGTAGAGATTGAAACGGTTGGCCGTTTCCGGTCCCAGTACCTGCTTCAGTGTAACGAACTGGCTCACCGGAGCCATTTCCGTACCGTTGCGCACAAACATATTGTTCAATGCCTGCTCGTCCAGACGATATTCGGGCGATGCCTGCATCATGACACGATATACCTTACCGTATTGATTGTAGTTGGAGATATACGCTCCACCGCAATAACTGCCTACCGCATCGAGTACCGCGCTTGGCGAAATTCCTGCACGCTTACATTTGGCGGCATCCACTTCTACCGAGAGCTGCGGGAAGTTGATGGCGTAGGATGTATAAGCCATAGCCACTTCCGGGCGCTGGTTCAAGGCATTGAGGAACTGTGTGGACGCGTCATAGAACGTAGCAAGATCACCGCCTGTCATATCCTGAAGGTTCAGTTCGAGGGAGTTACCCATACCGTATCCCGGAATCATGGCGGGCTGGAAACTGAATATCTGCGCTTCCTTGATGGAGTGGAATTGTGCGTTGAGGCGGGAAGCTACGGCATCCGAACCGTGTTCCTTTCCTTTTCGTTCGCTCCAGTCTTTCAGGCGGACAATGATCGTACCGTAAGAAGTTCCCTGACCGGAGATCAGACCGTATCCTGCTACGCGGGCGTAGTGTTCTATTTCGGGCGTATCTTTCAGAATGTTTTCCAGCCGGTCCATTACTTTCGTCGTCTCTTCCAGCGTGCTTCCCGGTGAGATGCTGACATTCACCATGATAACGCCCTGGTCTTCCTGCGGCACGAGTCCCGTCTTGGTCGTGCTCATCAGATAAACCAGCAGGACGATGGTAGCAGCCAGTGAAGTCCATACCATCCAGCGATGGCGGATGAAGTACATCACCCCTTTCTTATACTTGCCCAGCACGGCATTGAACGAAGCGTTGTAAGCTGCGCGTACCCGTCCGTTGATACTCTTGGCGCTCTTGGTTCCGTCCGACGGACGCATCATGATGGCGCACAGGGCTGGACACAGGGTCAGAGCCGAGATCATGGAGATACCTACGGCAGTTGCCATTGTGATACCGAATTGGGTATAGAACACGCCCGAAGTACCTCCCATGAAGGTGACGGGGATAAATACGGCCATGAAGACACAGGTACAGGAGACGATAGCCATCGTCACGTCGCCCATCGCATCTTTGGTGGCAAGGTAGGGCGACTTGTATCCGGCATCAAACTTGGACTGCACCGCTTCTACTACTACAATGGCATCATCCACCACCGTACCGATGGCAAGCACCAGGGCAAACAGGGTCAGGATGTTCAGACTGAATCCCGCAGCTACCAGACAGGCAAACGTACCTACCAGTGACACGATGATGGAGATAGACGGGATGAGTGTACTCTTCAGGTCCTGCAAGAAGAAGTATACCACGAGGATGACCAGAATGATGGCGATAATCAGTGTTTCCACCACGTTGTGTATGGAAGCGAAGAGGAAGTCGTTCGAACTCATCATGGTGACGAACTCCGTTCCTTCCGGAAGGTTTTTCTCCATCCGCTCCATCTGGGCGGTAATTTCTTTATTGACAGCGGTCGCATTGGAACCCGCTGTCTGGAAGATCATATAGAGCACGGCAGGCTGGCTGTCCATCTCACTGCGGAAACTATAAGTCATAGTGCCCAGTTCCACATCCGCCACATCTTTCAGACGGAGTATCGAGCCGTCTTCACGAGAGCGGACAACGGTGTTCTGAAACTCTTCCACGCTCTTCAGTCTTCCGCGATATTTCATCGTGAACTGGAAGGCGTTCTGCGAACTCTCGCCCAGTGAGCCGGTAGGGGCTTCAATGTTCTGCTCGCCCAGCACGCCGGTGATGTCCGAAGGCACCAGTCCGTATTGTGCCATCCGTTCCGGTTTCAGCCAGATACGCATACTGTAGGTATCGCCCAGCTCCATGACGTCTCCTACTCCCTCGATACGTTTGATCTGCGGGATGACGTTGATGTCCAGATAATTGGCAAGGAAGGTCTGGTCGTAGCGACCGTCGGTGCAGACCATCGCGCCGATTTGCAGGAAGCTGGTCTGTCGTTTCATCGTGCTTACGCCGACTTTCGTTACTTCGGCGGGCAGCAGTCCCTGTGCTTTGGCTACACGGTTCTGTACGTTGACAGCCGCCATGTCGGGGTCGGTGCCTTGCTTGAAGTAAACCTGTATGATAGCCAGACCTGCATTGGAGGCGCTGGACGTGATATACATCATGTCTTCCACCCCGTTGATGCTCTCTTCCAGCGGCATGATGACGCTGTTCATCACAGCTTCGGCATCGGCGCCCGTATAGCTGGCGGATACATAGACTGTGGGAGGAGCGATGTCGGGATATTGCTCCACCGGCAGGGTGAAGAGCGAGATAAGCCCTATGGCGAGAATCAGCACGGAGATGGAGATAGCCATCACCGGCCGTTTGATAAATATATTTCCTTTCATAATCAGTCTCCTTCTTATTTAACCTGTGTGCCTTCGCGCACCAGTCCGGCGCCTTCTGATACAATTTCGTCACCGGCTTTCAGGCCGTCCAGCACTACATATTCGCGTCCGTCGTTGATTCCGGCTACGGTGATCAGGGTGGAGACTGCTTTGCCATCCACTACCTTATATACAATCGTCTTGTCCTGCATCCGCACGGTGGCTGTCTGGGGGATAGCGATGCAGTTCTTGTAGATGCTTGGCACTACTACCGTGCCCGATGCTCCGCTATGAAGCAGCCGTGATTCGTTGGGAAACACTACGCGTGCCACTACGGTCCCTGTCTGACGGTCGATCACTCCACTGATGGATTCGATGGTACCTTTCTTCTGATAGACTGAGTTGTCGTTCAGAATCAGTTCCACTTCCGGCATATTCTTTAACGCTTCGTCCATGTCGCCGTACTGTCGGGTAAGGGCGAGCAGTTGGTTTTCGGTCATCGAGAAATAGACGTACATATCCGAATTGTCACTGACCGTAGTGAGCGGATAAGGAATGTTGGCGCTTACCAATGCGCCTGCACGATAGGGCAATGCGCCTACAACTCCGTCACTGGGACTTTTCACTTCGGTATAAGAGAGGTTGTTGCGTGCGCTTATTTCCTGAGCTTCAGCCTGTGCCAGTTGTGCCTTGGCGGTGAGATAAGAGTTTTCGGCAGTCTTCAGGCTAAATTCTGAAACGACTTTCTGCGCATACAGTTCTTTGTTGCTCTTGTAAGTCAGTTCGGCGGTGCTCGTAGCGGCGCGGGCCGCTTCCACATTGGCGGTGGCGGTTTTGAGCGCGGCTCTGTAAGGTACTTGGTCAATGATGAAAAGCAACTGTCCCCGACGTACTTTCTGACCTTCGGTCACGCAGAGTTTCTCGATTGTTCCCGACACTTGAGGATATATGTCAATATCCTGTCGCCCGCGTATGGTCGCCGAATAGGAGGAAGAAAGTTCTTTGTCCGTTGGTTCTATCTGCATGACTGCATAAGAAGATATCACTCCTGCATCCGGTGCCTGTTTGCACGATGCCATCCACACTGTACAACCGACAATTCCTATCAGCCGTATCCATTTTTTGTTCACTGTAATCATACTTACTCTTTTTGTCTTTTATTAAAATCAGAACAAAAGTAGGAGAAAAGAACAAGTCAATGGTGACCGATTTTTCTCTATGAATGTCCTGTTTTCGTTATTTGTATTTGTTGTGGCTAACTATTTGCGTATAAACGACATATCAAACAATTATAAAGGAGTTTGGGACATTCTGTTTTCCCTATTATTTACCAACTTTGCAAAAAGTAAAAAAGGAGAGGCTATGGAAAAAGAGAACATTATGACAGTAGATATAGAAGACTTTAAGAAGAGTCAGCATATCCTTGATTATATAGACGATGACTTTGCGATAGTCAACAGTCTGGACGGGATTCCGTATAGTAATGATACGGTCCGGCTGAACTGTTTCCTCATTGCCGTCTGTGTGGAAGGGTGTATTCAGCTGGATATCAACTACCGGACGTATCAGTTGCAGGCGGGCGACTTGCTGCTCGGTCTTCCCAATACACTGATCAGTCGTACGATGCTGAGCCCTAAATATAAGATAAGGCTGGCGGGATTTTCTACCCGTTTTCTGCAACGCATTATTAAAATGGAGAAGAAAACGTGGAATACCGCTGCCCATATTCACAACAATCCGGTGAAGTCTATCAGCGAAGGCGGGGACGAACCTGTTTTCAGGTTCTATCGGGATTTGATTGTGGCGAAGATCAACGATGAACCTCATTATTATCACAAGGAAGTGATGCAACATCTCTTCTCCGCCCTCTTTTGTGAGATGCTGGGGCAGCTTCACAAGGAAATTGATGCTCCCGATAAGGGGGACAGCCCGAAAGAAGGTATCAAACAGGCGGATTATACCCTGCGGAAATTCGTGGAGCTATTATCGAAGGACAAGGGTATGCACCGTTCTGTGAGTTATTATGCGGATGCGCTTTGCTACACTCCGAAGCATTTTTCGAAAGTCATCAAGCAAGCGTGTGGCAGGACTCCGTTGGACTTGATCAATGAAACGACAATAGAACATATCAAGTACCGGCTGAAACGTTCGGACAAGTCCGTTAAGGAAATAGCGGAGGAATTTAATTTCCCTAACCAGTCCTTTTTCGGGAAGTACGTAAAGATGCATTTGGGGACTTCACCGGCTAATTATCGGAATCGCAAGAATGAGTGAGACGAAGAATCTCTTGGAAAGCCTTCAGGTAGCGTTCGCTGACTGTCTCCATATTGATCTTTTCCCGGATCATCCGTTCCGACTCTTTTCCCATCTCCTTGCAACGTTCGGGAGATTCGAACATCTCTCTGATTCTATCTGCCAGGCTATCGGCGTCTCCGTCTTTGAAGAAATAGCCGTTCTTGCCTTCCATGACCAGGTCGCGTTCCGTACTGTCGCATACGGCACAAAGGACGGGCATACCATACGTCATGGCATCGTTGATCGAAAGCCCTCCCATGCCGGCAAGCACATAGATACTCGATTCATTCATATAGGCGCCCAGCGTTTTCGGGTCATAGACGGCTCCGATAAAGCGGATGCTGTCTGTCAGTTGCAGGTCGTTTGCCTGTTGTCTGAGGTTGTCCAGTTCCGGTCCGTCTCCTACGATCACCAGTTCCGCTTCCGGATAGTCGGCGGCTACCTTCCGGAAAGCCTCTATTAATAAATCTACCCGTTTCCATTTTACGAGGCGTCCGATGTGCAGCAGGCGACGGTCGCACGGGGGAAGGATGGAGGGGGAAGCCAGTACGGATTCTTTTTCTTTGAGAAGTGCCTCCGTATCGGTCGAGTTGTAGGTGACGTGTATCTGCTCCTTCCTTACTCCGTAAGAGGGGAGGATGTCGTAGGCGGCTGTCGAGTAGTTCAGCGTTCCGGCGGCTTGGGCGTAGCAGTACTTCCGTATCCTTGCCGTTATCCATTGGCGCAGATAGAATCCGGTTCCCTTGCTGAGCAGGCGCATACCTTCGTCGTGCATCGGATTGGCTTTGAAATATTCCTTGATCTTTCCGTAGGGAGGAGTCTGGAAGGGGATTTCACGAATCACCAGCTTGGCGTTGCAGGACTTCATAGCCTTTCTCAGTGCGGGCTGGAAGAATACTTGCAGGAAGTAGGGCCATCCTATTACCACTATATCCGGTTTTTCTTCCGCAATGATTTCGGGAAGGGCGGGGAAAGCGCTTTTTCCGTAGAACATCTTCTTCTCCGGTGTAGTCAGATGCTTGTAGATTCCTCCTTCTACCATTTTCACCCCTTTGCCTATGGTCGTATTCCCTTTCTTTGGACTGACAACGGTTATTTCTACTCCTTTTGCCTGTAGCCTGTTGAGCATGGCATTCAGGTAGTGGGGGATTCCTCCGAATGTAAAAAGTACTTTCATTGTATATGCTTGCTGATTTGATTAAAACATGTGATTAGTTTCTCCACTTCGTGTTCGTGGGCGTACCGGGCGAAAGCCTGAGTGTTCATCTTTGTTTCGGTACACAGCGAGCGGATAGCTGCGCTGCATTCTCCGGCGTTGTCTTCTCCGGTGGTTTGACCAGTTCCGTATTGTTCTACCCTCCGGCCCATGCAGAGGCCGCGGCTGACTATGACCGGTTTGCGGAAGGCGGCAGCTTTGGTCAGGAGGTTGCTGCTGCCGGTGAACTGCTTGTATGCGGCAAAAATAAGGTCGCTCTCCGCTATCAGGGCATTGAAACAGCTTTCATCGGGAATCTTCTCCAATGAGAACAGACAGTTATTCCTTGACTCCCCGAACGCCCGCAGGTCGTTTTCCTGTTGTGCGGTGAGAGAAGATTTCCCCGCAATGAGGAAGAAATATTCATCCTTTGGCAATAAAGGGATACTCTCTAGCAGTAACTTTATCCCCTTGCGGAAATTGATGGAACCGAGCAGGGATATCACTTTCCTTCCTCTGGCTTTCTCCTTCAGTTTCCGCAGCAACGGGTAGTTTGTGGCGGGAGCCGAAAGATCGGCAAAGTCGGGAAACAGCAGAATGTGGCGCTGAAATGTTTCCAGGTCTTTCGCTGAATATTCGTTCAGTATGCCTACTCCTACGCAGTTCTTGCTTCGCAGGAAAGGGCGTGTATCGGGCATCCCTCGGTGGTAAGGCGGCAGGGCGGACTGAACCAGCAGGCCGCTCCACTGATAGGGCAGCAAAAGATTGAACAGCCATAAGGGAGCCAATGTAGGCAGCATATCGTCGAGGCAGGCGAAGAAGACCAGATCAGGTTTCAGCCGTTGAAGACTCCGGCGCAGCCTGTACAGATTTCGCAGCCGAATCACTGCATTGCGCAGTACAACCAGCTTTTTCTGCAACGGTTTTCCGGCAGGGAGCGGCAGCAGCGGAAGCGCTGAGACAGGCTGAAAGGCAACGGTCTCCTGTACACCTTTCCCGTCGGGAGCGATGAGCGACGTTTCGTGCCCCATGCCCGCCCATGTCTGAGCAAACTGTTTATAATACGTTTCCCGATGGCCTGATACTGAACAATCTATGACTGTAACTTTCATGATTCCGATGCTTTTGGGGGCTTGGACATTTCTAATGCTTCTGAATAAACTTGCCGTAACTTCTGCCCCGCCAACTGAAAGTCGAAACGGCTGACGATGGACTGGCGGATTTTCTCTTTGTCGAACGACTCGTAGGTGTCGTACAATGTTTTCATCTTAGCGGCGAGCGCATCCACATTTCCCGGTCGGATGAGGAAGCCGCTTTCGGGAGTGATGATGTCCTCCGGTCCTCCGCATACGGTGCCGATGGCGGGCAAGCCTGTTGCCATTGCTTCGATGAATACGATGCCGAATGTCTCCGCAAAGGAGGCCAGTACAAAAGCATCGCAAGTAGCCAGCAACCCGGACAATTCTTCCCGTGACAGGCGGCCGGTCAGTTTTACCTGCTCTTCCAGGTGGAGAGACTGAATCTGCTCTTTGAGTGACTGCATTTCTTCCCCGTCTCCGGCAATGAGTAAAGAGACGTGCGGGATATCCTTGAATGCCCAGTGAAAAGCAGTCAGCAAATCCCAGAATCCTTTGCGCTTATTCAGGTTTCCGATGCTGATGAAAGTGAAATGTTTCTCTTTCTCCGTCCGGTGAGGGCTGAATGCAAAGGTGTTCGTATCTACAAAGTTCGGTATGACGGTCACTTTATCCGGGTCACTGACGTATGCGCACAGGCTCCGTTTCAGTTTCGTGCCGACACAGATGATCTTGCGTGCCTCGCTGTATGCCTTCTTTAGTATTACTGCCTGCGACGGTGTCGTCTGATTGCCGTTGATGGAAGAGGCGTGCTCTGTGATGACATAGGGAATCTTATACCATTTATAAACCAGTCGTGCGGCATACCCTGCCCATGTGCCGAAGTGCGCATGAATCAGGTCGGGGCGACCGTAAGTGCGGATATACTTCCGTACTAACAAGACGGTCAGCAGAGACCAGATGATTCCTCCCGCGCGGGTGCTTAGTTTCGGGTTCCATGCGTGCATGCGCATGGTGACGAAACTGCCGTTATCTTCTGCCGATATCTGAAAATGACTCTCTTTGCGGAACCGTTTCCATGTGAAGTTCTTCAGAGGCCTTTGCTCCGTGAAGGCAAGTCCTACCTTGCAGCCTGATTTAGCCAGTTGCATAGCCTGCTCGAAGAACATATATCCCCGGTGCGGGGAGGAGTCCTTCTCAGGATAGTACATTGGAAGTATCAGTATATGCATTTGTCTTTTATTTTTAGAAGAAGAATGGTGATGAAATCGCGGATACGTTTCCCGAAAGTAACGGTCGGCACACCGGTGTAGGCGGAGGCTTTCTTGCGGAAGGCCTCTTCGTCATCGAAAGTGGGGTGGTTCACAAAGTGTTTGTACAGCAGATACAATCCTCTTTTTTTCTCGTAAGGAAGATGCCATACCGCTAGTTGCTCGTCTCCTTTTTCTACCGTATTGTATTTGGGGTAGGTCCAGAGGCGTTTGACGTATTGATTGGCGATATTGTTGTGGATGTTGAGCCTCGTAGCCACTACGCTCAGGAAGTGGGCTTCTTCGTTCAGTTTGGGCTGATTGGCGGCAAAACGTTCCAGATTATAATTCCATAAAGTAGGATATGCTTCGTTGATTCGTGCCACTACATCACCACGCAGCGAGATAAATTCTCCCCCGTAGTAATGGACAAGCTCTGTTCTTGTGACTCCGTTTTTCGTATCTTGCTGCTCTGCTTCTTCCTTTTCCGCTTCTGTTTTCTTCGTTGCCTCCTTCTCTTTTTCTCTCTTCTCTTTTTCTACGTAACAGTCATTATAGATATCTGTCATCTCCTTTAGTGTGATTCCGTTCACGCTGAGGTCCGGTCGGTCGGATGCATCGTACAGGGCGGAGCCGTATTTCCGTGTGTCGCTGAACAGTTGCTCCAACGGACGCATACAGAGACAGTCCGCATCGCAGATGAGCAACGTATCGTCCGCCTGCATCCTTTTCTCCATATAGCGCAGGATATCATACAGGTAGAATTGATTTCTCCATGCCCCGTACCATCCTTTGGGAGGGATGCAGAGATAAGGCAGGGTAACAGTCTCAATCCGTAACTCCTTGAATAATCGTTCCAGATAATCGGGAAACTGATCCAGATTGCTGAAGAAAAGCAACTTGTCATCCGGATGATAATGCCTGAAAGTGGTAAAGAACGGCACTTGTATCTGCATATAGATGGAATGGACGAGGGCGGAATCTCCCCGTTTGCCTGCCTGCGGATAGAAACTGGCATCTTCTTTGGATTCCTTGTAGAACCAGGTCGCTATGTAATTGGTAGGTGTCGTCATGATATCTTTTTCTTTTTAATGAACTGAATACACTCCTTGAAAATGACTGATTGCATTTTCCACAAAACAAGTGCATATAGAGAAGCCACGAAAAACACTTTGATGGCAAGTGACAAATACAGATTAGTGATGCCCGACGTTATGTAATGGGCTGCGATTGTCAGCGAAGCTGCCAGCAGAAAATAAGGAGCGATATCTTTCAGTATGCTGAACAGCGTCAGCGGAATCTCCCTCCGGGCAAAGCAGTACCAGACAAACAGCCACCCGATATTGATAGCGACAAACAGATAAATCATGGTGGTGATGCCGTATGGATAACTGATACAGGCAGTGATCAGCTGTAACACGCTCAGTGCGATACTGTTGAACATAAAGATGGAAGACCGTCCGCGGCTGACCAGCAATAAGGAGAACAGATTGTTGACCGGAATAAAGGCTCCCCATATACAAAGTAATTGCATGATCCGTGCGGAAGCGAGCCATTTGTCCGTGATGGCAATCAGAATAAATTCTCTGGAAATGAGACTGAGCCCGAACATGGCAGGAAAAGAAATAAAAGCCGTGAAACGCAGCATTTTATGAAATACGGCCGCCTGACGCTGCGGGTCATTAGCCACACTTGCCAGTACGGGCTGGGTGACTCCGTTGATCATTCCGGTGATGAGGGCGTGTCCCTTATTGTTCCAGTTGTTGGCCTGGCTGAAGTCTCCGACTTCCTGTTTGGTATAGAATTTACCCAGTAGGACGGAGAATAGGTTTTGGTTGATGATAATAAAGACTTGTGTAATCAGCATTTTACTGCTGAATCCGAACATCTCCCTGATGGGAGAAAAATCAATGCGGAAGCTGGGCTTCCAGTGGGCAAAGTACCAGTTGAGTGCCGTGCCTATGACGACAAAGGTCATTGTCTGTATAGCCAGACCCCAATAGGCAAATCCGTTTGCGGCAAGAATAATCCCCACAATACCGGATAGAAACAGGCTTGAAAGAGAAATGATGGTATTCTCCTTCACTTTGAGATTACGGAAAAGAAGAGCTCGTGGAGCTATCCCGAAACTGGCTATAAAGAAACTGAGGAAAGAGAAACGGGCAAGCAACGTTAACTCCGGAGTATCATAAAATTTAGCAATCAGCGGAGCTGAAGAATAGAGCAAAATATAAAGAACAGCACTAAAAGAGATACTGAACCAGAATACAGCGTTATAGTCTTTATCGCTGACTTTCTCGCGATTGGCGAGTGCTGCGACAAATCCGCTTTCCTGCAGGGCGGAAGCAATGGCCGGAAAGATAGCCAGCATACCGATCATACCGTAATCGGCAGGGTCCAGTAATCTTCCCAACACTACTCCGAAAAGAAGTCCTAACAGCTGTTGCACACTGCTGCTGAGCCCTCCCCAAAATAGCCCTTTTGCTGTTTTTTGTTTCAGTGACTGTTCTTCACTCATATTATTATACCATATTTCACTTTCTGAATCCTATTGGATTACGTGGCTTATCCGCTATTGCTTTTTGCGCTTGCAGTTCGGCCAGTGTTTGATTGATCAGCTCCAATTGTGTGCGGGTATCCTCATTAATATCATTATAATCGGTGAAGGCCTCTTCGATATAATTTTTCAGTTCTTCCATCTGATTTTCTAACTGGCCGACTCTATCTACAGGAAATTTGGCAATTAGTTGCCGTATGGCAACAAATGCACGTACAATCAGAACACTGGTCTGTATGGCAATATCACTTCGGAGTATACTGGAGAGCATTACAACACCGTGTTCGGTAAATGCTAGTGGAAGAGCAGATTTCGGACGTTTGGCACGGGATGTCATCACAAATTGTGATGACATATCTTCCCATTCCTCATTTGTTAGTTGAAACATAAAATCTTCGGGAAAGCGGCTCTGATTCCGCTTTACCGATTGATTTAAGATACGTGTCTCAACTTGGTACATTTCGGCCAAATCAAAATCCAGCATTACTTTCTGCCCTCGGACTTCATATATCTTACTCTGTATTAATGTGAGTGTAATATCCATTAGCTTATCACTTATTTTACTTCGCTGCCCGGCTTCACCTCTTTCTGAGGCATGATAACTGCCAGACTACCGTCGTTGTTTTCGGCACTCAGAATCATGCCTTCGCTGACGATACCTTTCAGCTTGCGCGGTGCGAGATTGGCGATAAAGCAAACCTGCTTGCCTACCAGTTCTTCCGGCTGGTAGTGCTTTGCGATGCCCGATACGATGGTACGTGTTTCCAGTCCGTCGTCAATCTTGAATTGCAGCAGCTTGTCGGCTTTCGGCACTTTCTGACATTCAAGGATGGTACCAACACGGATATCGAGTTTCGTGAAATCATCAAATTCGATGTTCGGACGAATCGGGTTTGCCTTATAGTTGGCTTCTTCGTTGGCCTTCTTCGTGTCGAGCAACTTCTGTACCTGTGCCTCGATTACGCTGTCTTCTATTTTTTCGAACAGCAGTTCCGGCTTGTTCAGCTGATGTCCTACCGGGAGCAGATCGTTCCTTCCCAGTTCCGACCATTCGAAGCTTTCCATGTTCAGCATCTTGCGGAGTTTCTCCGAGCTGAAAGGCAGGAACGGTTCGAAAGCGATGGCAAGGTTGGCAACCAGTTGCAGAGAGATGTTCAGGATGGTGCCTACACGTTCCATGTCGGTCTTTGCCAGTTTCCAGGGTTCGGTGTCGGCAAGGTATTTGTTGCCGATGCGTGCCAGGTTCATCGCCTCTTTTTGTGCGTCACGGAATTTGAATACGTCGAGCAGCTTTTCTACTTCTGCCTTTACGTCGGCAAATTCTTTCAGGGTTTCTTTGTCGTAATCCGTCAGTTCTGCGCAGGCGGGTACTTTGCTGTCGAAGTATTTCTGAGTCAGCACCATTGCACGGTTCACGAAGTTGCCGTATACGGCTACCAGCTCATTGTTGTTGCGTGCCTGGAAGTCTTTCCAGGTAAAGTCGTTGTCCTTCGTTTCCGGAGCATTGGCGGTCAGTACGTAGCGGAGTACGTCCTGTTTGCCGGGGAAGTCTTCCAGATATTCGTGCAGCCATACCGCCCAGTTGCGGGAAGTCGAAATCTTGTCTCCTTCCAGATTCAGGAATTCGTTGCTCGGCACGTTGTCCGGCAGGATATAGCTTCCTTCCGCTTTCAGCATGGCGGGGAATACGATGCAGTGGAATACGATATTGTCCTTTCCGATGAAGTGGAGCAGACGCGTTTCGGGGTCTTTCCACCATGTCTCCCAACTGTCGGGAAGCAATTCCTTGGTATTGGAGATGTATCCGATAGGAGCATCGAACCACACGTACAGCACCTTTCCTTCCGCACCTTCTACGGGCACAGGGATACCCCAGTCGAGGTCACGGCTGACGGCACGCGGCTGCAATCCCATGTCGAGCCAGCTCTTGCACTGTCCGTATACGTTGGGGCGCCATTCCTTGTGGTCTTCCAGAATCCATTGGCGCAACCATCCTTCGTGTTTGTCGAGGGGAAGATACCAGTGCTTGGTCTCCTTCATCACAGGTTTGCTGCCGCTGATGGCGCTCTTCGGGTTGATCAGATCGGTGGGCGACAGGGATGTTCCGCATTTCTCGCATTGGTCACCGTAGGCACCTTCCGAATGGCAGTGAGGACACTCACCGGTGATGTAGCGGTCGGCGAGGAATGTTTTCGCTTCTTCGTCATAGTATTGTTCGGATGTTTTTTCGATAAACTCTCCTTTGTTGTATAGCGTCTTAAAGAAATCCGAAGCCAGCTCATGATGCGTCTTCGAAGTGGTGCGGCTGTATACATCGAACGAAACGCCGAATTCTTCGAACGATTTCTTGATTAGATAGTGGTAACGGTCTACTACATCCTGCGGAGTGACTCCTTCTTTCTTTGCACGAATCGTGATAGGTACTCCGTGTTCGTCCGAACCTCCGATAAACAATACATCTTCTTTCTTCAGTCGCAGATAGCGCACATAGATATCTGCCGGTACATATACGCCGGCCAGGTGACCGATGTGTACAGGTCCGTTCGCATACGGCAGTGCCGATGTGACGGTGGTTCTCTTGAATTTCTTTTCCATTGATATAGAGTGATTTTATGATTTTACTGCTTGCAATGTGCAAAGATACGGTTTGCAACGTGCAAAGATAATGCTTTCCACAGATTTCAGGAAGAAATGTGACAGGAAATCTGTGGAAAAGGCTTGTTTAGCCTGTGCCGTTTTACATCATCATATTCTTTCTAATGGAGAACTTCACTATTGCCATATCCTGAATGGTGTCTACAGGCAAGTCCATCGGCTCGTGGTGCGGATTGTAGCTGACGAGTTTGACGTACCCTTCCTTCTCTGAGCGGTTGACGTATTTCACCGTCAGATACTGGTCTCCGTCGAGGTGGAATGCCACGATGTACATTTCTCCGTAAATGACGTTGCTGAAATTGTTGATCTCCTTGAACCCTACGATATCTCCCGATTTGAGAATGGGATACATACTGTCTCCGTTGACAAAGATGGCTCCGTCGCACGCGGGTATGCTTGGAATCAGTATTTTGCCCAGCGCATATTGGCGCTTGTCGGAAAGCAGGGTTCTTAAATTGGCGGCGGCTGTGATGTCATAGAGTGTCACACTCCGGTCGTCTATGGCTTCTGTGGTTTTTGAATTGTGAATAGTCTCTACTTCTCCCCGTATCTTTCCGTTGTCAAAAGACTTTGGGTCGTTCAGCGGACTTCCTTTTCCGGTCAGCAACCAGTTATAGTCTACATGATGCAGCTTGTTCAGCAGTAAAGGAAAGTCTATGCTGTTTCGCGCGCACCAATTGGAAAGTGTCGCTCTGGCTACTCCTAAATATGATGCAAGTTCACTGTCCCGTTTCAGATTCAACGCTATTTTCGCCCGCTTTACGATTTCCGGTACATTCAGCAGTGTATCCGCTTGTTTCTCATTCATGTTTTTGCTTACTTTTTTATATGTTAATATTTATTCTTGCCTTATCGCCTCATATACAGTCTTTTGTAAAATAATTCAGCGTTAATGTCTAAAATCATTTGTTTTATATATGCGACTTTCTATACCTTTGTGGTATTCGAAATGAATATTTGATTTCAAAATTAGAAATAAAAATTAGATAAACCATGAGAAAACAAGAAAAAGATGCGAAATACTTTCAAAAACCGCATTCTCCCCCTTCGAAAAGAGAGCTGTCAGCTGTTAATAGTTGATTTGTCAGGAGTTAACAGTTGTCATATTGGGTATTAACAGCTGACGTGATGGCTGTTAACATCTGACGGGCAAGTTGCCAATGATCATTGTGTAGGATGTGAACCTCCTGTGCGCAGGCTGCCTTACCTTTTATCTGAAAACATATCAAGTATATCAAAAAGAATAACCGGAATGGAAACATTACAAAAACAAACACTTTACGTTTGCGGCTGTTGCAAACACACGCTTCCTTCAGAAGCCTTTTACGTAGATAAGAAAACCGGCCTTCCAAACAACTACTGCAAGGAATGCCGCAAATCCGCCAGCCGGAAATACAGGAAGACCGAGAAGCGCACGCTGGCACGTGATGACCGTGAACCTTATCCCGTTATCACCTCTACGAAAGACCCCGATCTTCGTCAGAAACTGATTCTGTCCGCCCTGCAGACTGTAAGGGCAAGTATCAAGCGGAAAAAGCAGAAACTTTGTGAAGTGGAAGCGGAACTGACTGATTAACAAAATGAAAAAACTGACTGATAAACTATTTATAAAAACAATACAACTATGGGAAGAATCAAACAGGGACTGGACTACTTTCCCCTGAGCACCGACTTCATGCACGACCGTATCGTTCGTCGTGTCATGAAGCGTGAGGGCGATTCCGCTTTCACCGTTTTAATCTATATTATTCAAGTTTCGCAAGTTAATGAGATATGTTGACATGATGGCATAAAAAAGGCATAGGAGTTTCTGTATGTTGCAGAAAATGAGTAAATTTAAAGTGCAAACTAAAATTAATACTCGCCCCTATGCTTATGCACAAAGTTACAACATTCCTCTCAGAGATCAGCATCTTTTTCCGGGAAAATGATTCCCATAAAGCCATGTATACCATTATGGATGTGATTAAAGGGTTAAAAATGACAGAGCTATCCCTCTTTGGGACAAAGAGCAAAT
>ERZ791932.426-NODE-426-length-23561-cov-29.428274_pt1 | contig 23561 bp, 20 predicted proteins | sample MGYA00510126_ERZ791932 | MGnify/ENA primary metagenome ERZ791932 (study PRJEB30046, sample SAMN00993244) | human gut metagenome | study: EMG produced TPA metagenomics assembly of the A metagenome-wide association study of gut microbiota in type 2... | reverse complement strand
TTCGCCGCACTGCTGTTGTTGGCGTTCATCTCCGCCGAGGCGCAGCGCGAGGCGTAATAGCTGAATGAGACAAAATCGACGGTGTTTTTCAGGATTTCATCATCGCCCGGTGCTTTGTTGATGGTTACCCCTTTTTCGCGGAATACGCGGGCAGAGTAAGCCGGATACGCGCCGCGCGCCTGCACATCGATTAAAAACAGGTTCTCCCGATCTTTCTCCAGCGCCGCCCAGACATCTTCCGGCTTGCAACTGTAAGGGTAGAAGTTACCGCCCGCCAGCATACAGCCCACCTGATTTTGCGGGTTAACCTCATGGGCTATTTTGGTGGCTAGCGCACTGGCAACCAGCTGGTGATGCGCGGCCTGATATTTCACCTGATCCTGATTTTCCCCTTCTTCAAACACCAGACCCGCGCCGGAGAACGGGCTATGCAACATAATGTTGATTTCATTGAAGGTAAGCCAGTATTTCACCAGACCATTAAATGCTTCAAAGCAGGTCCGGGCGTAGCGGCTGAAAAACTCCACCAGCTTGCGGTTACGCCAGGAGCTATATTCGGTGACCAGATGCATCGGCACATCGAAGTGGCATAACGTGACCAGCGGTTCGATACCGTACTTTTTACACTCTTCAAATACCGCGCGATAAAAAGCAATGCCCTGCTGGTTGGGTGTCAGCTCATCGCCCTGCGGAAAGAGGCGGCTCCAGGCAATTGAGGTACGGAACACTTTGAACCCCATCTCTGCCATCAGGGCGATATCTTCTTTATAACGATGATAAAAATCCGTCGCTTCATGGCTGGGATAAAACTCGTCATCACGCAACTGAAAACGTTTTTCCAGTCCCAGTTTCACCGCCATTCGATGCTCGCCGTGTGGGATCATATCGACGGTGGTCAGCCCTTTGCCACCTTCACGGTACGCACCTTCAGACTGGTTGGCGGCAAGCGCGCCGCCCCATAAAAAACCTTCTGGAAATACTGACATTTTCATCCTCAATTAAGACTTACTTCTTTGGCGACGGTCGGTTGTGCGCTCTGATGCTTTCGCACCTCGGCAGTCGCTTCCTCAACAGGAATATCCTCAAAGCCGAGCAACAGTGTGAGGATGAACGACAGCACGACCGCCAGCGCCATGACGGCGAACACCCAGACGATGCTCATTGGATTCGCCGGATCGAAGAACTGCACGCTGGTAAATAGCCCCGGCGCTGCCATTGAGTGGCTGGCAAGCCCCGCCATACCGGCAACCGCGCCGCAAATAAAACCGCTGATAAGACTGGCGATAAGCGGACGTTTCAGGCGGATCGCCACGCCATATAACGCCGGTTCGGAAATCCCCGCCATAATGGCTGATGCCGCCGCTGCGAGCGCCGTCTGGCGCAGTTCCGGGTTTTTCGTTTTCCACGCCACCGCCAGTGATGAACCGCCCAGCGACAGGTTAGCGCCGATCTCTGACGGCATGACCATTCCTTCTTTGCCGGTTTCGGCAATGGTCTGAATGATGGTTGGCGTAAAGACGCGGTGCATCCCGGTCATTACCAGCAGAGGCCACAGCGCGCCCATAATGGCGACTGAAAGCCAGCCCAGATAACCATGAATGGTGTAAACCAGCGCCGAAATGGCGCTACCGATCCAGATACCAATCGGGCCAATCAGCAGGATTGCCAGCGGTGCGGCAATCAACACAATCAGCATTGGCTTGAGGAAGTTTTTCGTCACCGCCGGTGTAATGCTGTCCACCCAGCGTTCGATATATGACAGGCACCAGGTCATCACCAGCGCCGGGATCACCGTGTAGGTGTATTTCACCGCGGTGACCGGGATCAGGGCAAATTCGACATGTTCACCCTGGGCCGCTTTCGCCATCAGTTCAATAAAACTCGGATGTACCAGCACACCCGCGATGGCAATCGCCAGCGACATATTGGTCTTAAATTTGATGGCGGCAGAAGCCGCGACCATCAGCGGCAGGAAGAAGAAAGCACCGTCACCAATCACATTCAGAATGGTTAAGGTCGGCGATCCTTTTGTCAGCACGCCGCTCATCTCGAGGATCATCGCCAGCAGTTTGACCATCGATCCGCCGATAATCGCCGGGATCAGCGGTGACATGGTGCCGATCAGCGCATCGAGGATCCCCGCACCAATGCGACGCAGCGTGAGTTTGGGTTTACCCACGGGCTGTGCGGGCTGCATATCTCCCGGCAGCAGGCTGACGACTTCCTGAAAGGCTTGTGAAACGGTATTGCCGATAATCACCTGACACTGGTTGTCACTACGTACCACGCCGAGCACGCCGGGGATGGTTTTCAACGTCGGGCTGTCGATAAGCTGGTCATCTTTGATAACAAAGCGCAAACGCGTCATACAGTGCGTGACTGCCGAGATGTTATCAACGCCGCCCAGTGCCGCTATTACCGAGCGTGCCAGCGCCGCATAATTTTTGGCCATCGGATTTTATCCTGTTATCAGTAGGGTAGATGTAGTTGTTATCAGTCGACGTGACGGAAAATGCCGATGCTGAAACGGAATTAGGAAACCGGTTTCACAAAATCATGAATAGTTGTCACTAAATAAGCAAGAGAGTTAATTGTTCATTTTTTATATTTGTGAAACCGGTCACCTGAATATTTTTCCCGCCGATTGCGCAAGGACAATCGGCAAACGGTGCAGTACACTGCGTTGATTGCGTGTAAAGGGATGAAAATGATGACGACGATGCTGGAAGTGGCGAAGCGCGCCGGGGTTTCAAAAGCGACCGTTTCCCGCGTGCTTTCAGGTAATGGCTACGTCAGCCAGGAGACTAAAGATCGCGTGTTTCAGGCGGTAGAAGAGAGCGGTTACCGCCCAAACTTGCTGGCGCGCAATCTGTCGGCGAAGAGTACTCAGACGCTGGGGCTGGTAGTGACCAACACGCTTTACCACGGCATTTATTTTAGTGAACTACTGTTTCATGCCGCGCGAATGGCTGAAGAGAAAGGGCGACAGTTGCTATTGGCAGATGGTAAACACAGCGCCGAAGAAGAGCGCCAGGCGATTCAGTATCTGCTGGATTTGCGCTGCGACGCCATTATGATTTACCCGCGTTTTTTAAGCGTGGATGAGATTGATGACATCATTGACGCACACAGTCAGCCGATAATGGTGCTTAATCGCCGCCTGCGCAAAAACAGCAGCCATAGCGTCTGGTGCGATCATAAACAGACCAGCTTTAACGCCGTGGCAGAGTTGATAAACGCCGGACATCAGGAGATTGCTTTCCTTACCGGCTCGATGGATTCCCCCACCAGCGTTGAACGTCTTGCCGGGTATAAAGACGCGCTGGCGCAGCATGGTATTGCGCTCAATGAAAAACTTATCGCTAACGGTAAATGGACGCCCGCCAGCGGGGCCGAAGGGGTAGAAACGTTGCTCGAACGTGGGGCTAAATTTAGCGCGTTAGTTGCCAGTAACGACGATATGGCGATAGGTGCGATGAAAGCGTTGCACGAGCGCGGCGTAGCGGTGCCAGAGCAGGTGTCAGTTATCGGATTCGATGATATCGCAATTGCCCCCTACACCGTTCCGGCGCTCTCCAGCGTAAAAATTCCGGTAACTGAGATGATTCAGGAAATTATTGGACGGCTGATTTTTATGCTCGATGGCGGGGATTTCTCACCGCCGAAAACCTTCAGCGGAAAACTGATCCGCCGCGGCTCCCTCATTGCTCTTTCGCAATAAACATTGTCAACACATGTCATCGTCACTAGTGTCGATGACATCGTTTTTCCTGCATTACAGAATTTAATTTCTTTAAATAACAGTAAATTAAAAACTGGCATGATTTGTGAATGTATCGGCGCATTAACTGTCATTGCTGGAGAATTTGATGAACCGTTTCATCATTGCTGACGCGAGTAAATGTATTGGTTGCCGTACCTGTGAAGTGGCGTGCGTGGTTTCTCATCAGGAGAATCAGGACTGTGCATCGCTGACCCCGGAAACTTTTTTACCGCGAATCCATGTCATTAAAGGTGTGAACATTTCTACGGCAACAGTCTGCCGTCAGTGTGAAGATGCACCGTGCGCTAACGTCTGCCCGAATGGTGCTATCAGCCGTGATAAAGGGTTTGTTCATGTGATGCAGGAACGTTGCATTGGTTGCAAAACCTGCGTTGTGGCTTGCCCGTATGGCGCGATGGAAGTGGTGGTACGTCCGGTGATTCGCAACAGCGGCGCAGGGCTTAACGTACGGGCTGACAAAGCCGAAGCCAATAAATGCGACCTCTGTAACCATCGTGAAGACGGCCCGGCGTGTATGGCGGCTTGCCCGACCCATGCGCTGATTTGTGTCGATCGTAATAAACTTGAACAACTGAGCGCAGAAAAACGTCGCCGTACGGCGCTGATGTTCTAAAAATCTTACAGAACTGTTCTGGCATCAAAGGAATTCCCGGAAATATTCGTAGAATACGAAGCGGGCAGTATCGCCGACCTGTGATTGCCGGATACGACGCTGTCGTGTCCGGCTGGGCGGGTTACGCAATTCATGATGGCGGGAATAACTCAATGGCAAAAAACACATCTTGCGGTGTCCAACTGCGTATTCGTGGCAAAGTGCAGGGCGTCGGTTTTCGTCCGTTTGTCTGGCAACTGGCACAGCAATTAAATCTTCACGGCGATGTCTGTAATGACGGCGATGGCGTAGAAGTCCGGCTGCTGGAAGACCCGGAAACGTTTCTTGTGCAGTTGCATCAGCACTGCCCGCCGCTGGCGCGTATTGATAGCGTCGAGCGTGAGCCGTTTATCTGGTCACAACTGCCCACTGAGTTCACTATCCGCCAGAGCACAGGCGGCACTATGAATACGCAAATTGTCCCGGATGCCGCCACTTGCCCTGCTTGCCTTGCCGAAATGAATACCCCAGGCGAGCGGCGTTATCGTTATCCGTTTATCAACTGTACCCACTGTGGCCCGCGTTTCACCATTATTCGCGCCATGCCTTACGATCGCCCGTTTACCGTGATGGCGGCGTTTCCGCTGTGTCCGGCTTGTGACAAAGAGTACTGTGACCCGCTCGATCGTCGCTTCCACGCCCAGCCGGTGGCCTGCCCGGAGTGTGGCCCACATCTTGAATGGGTAAGTCATGGTGAACATGCAGAACAAGAGGCGGCATTACAGGCGGCTATCGCACAGTTAAAAATGGGCAACATTGTCGCCATCAAAGGGATTGGCGGATTTCATCTCGCCTGCGATGCGCGTAACAGTAACGCGGTGGCGACACTACGGGCACGCAAACATCGCCCGGCGAAACCGCTGGCGGTCATGTTGCCAGTGGCTGACGGTTTACCTGACGCTGCGCGCCAGTTGCTTACCACGCCCGCCGCGCCGATTGTTCTGGTGGATAAAAAATACGTTCCTGAGCTTTGTGATGATATCGCCCCTGGCCTTAACGAAGTTGGGGTGATGTTGCCTGCGAACCCGCTCCAACATTTGCTGTTACAGGAACTGCAATGCCCGCTGGTGATGACCTCCGGCAACCTGAGCGGTAAACCACCAGCTATCAGCAACGAACAGGCGCTGGCGGATTTGCAGGGGATTGCCGACGGATTCTTGATACATAACCGCGACATCGTGCAGCGGATGGATGATTCGGTGGTGCGCGAAAACGGCGAAATGCTGCGCCGTTCGCGGGGGTATGTGCCGGATGCGCTGGCTTTGCCTCCAGGCTTTAAAAATGTTCCGCCTGTGCTGTGTCTCGGCGCGGATCTGAAAAATACCTTCTGCCTGGTGCGCGGTAAACAAGCGGTGTTGAGTCAGCATCTGGGCGATTTAAGTGACGATGGCATCCAGATGCAGTGGCGCGAAGCGTTACGCCTGATGCAAAACATCTACGATTTCACTCCGCAATACGTTGTGCATGACGCGCATCCGGGCTATGTCTCCAGCCAGTGGGCGCGCGAAATGAATCTGCCGACGCAAACGGTGCTGCATCATCATGCTCATGCGGCGGCGTGTCTGGCAGAACATCACTGGCCGCTGGATGGCGGTGATGTCATTGCGTTGACGCTCGACGGTATCGGTATGGGGGAGAACGGCGCTTTATGGGGCGGCGAGTGCCTGCGGGTGAACTATCGCGAATGTGAACACCTGGGCGGCTTGCCTGCGGTGGCGCTTCCGGGGGGCGATTTGGCTGCAAAGCAGCCGTGGCGTAACCTGCTGGCGCAGTGCCTGCGCTTTGTGCCGGAGTGGCAGAATTACCCTGAAACGGCAAGTGTGCAACAGCAAAACTGGAGCGTGCTGGCGCGGGCCATTGAGCGTGGAATTAACGCGCCGCTGGCATCATCGTGTGGACGTTTGTTCGATGCCGTAGCGGCGGCGTTGGGCTGTGCGCCAGCCACGTTAAGTTATGAAGGTGAAGCGGCTTGCGCCCTCGAGGCGCTGGCGGCTTCGAGCCAGGGAGTGACGCATCCGGTGACGATGCCGCTGGTGGACAATCAACTGGATCTCGCCACCTTCTGGCAGCAGTGGCTGAACTGGCAGGCACCGGTTAATCAACGCGCGTGGGCGTTTCATGATGCGCTGGCGCAGGGTTTTGCCGCGTTGATGCGTGAGCAGGCCACGATGCGCGGTATCACTACGCTGGTATTTAGCGGTGGGGTTATTCATAACCGATTGCTGCGTACACGCCTGGCGCATTATCTCGCTGATTTCACATTACTCTTTCCGCAGAGTTTACCGGCGGGTGATGGCGGCTTGTCTCTGGGGCAGGGGGTTATTGCTGCGGCGCGCATCCTGCATGCTGCATAGTGGCGGATGTGGCGTAACTAAGCGTTAAAAGTAGCGCGGACAGTCCCCTCGCCCTTTGGGCGAGGGAGAAAACCATGCCTACATCGGCAACGTTTTCAACAATCCAAACGCCTCTTTCATCCGATCCTCACTGACCACAAAGGCGCGAAGCTGGTCAGCATCGTCAACACCGCGCGCAACCATTCCCTGGCGTTCGGTATTAATTTGCCAGCGTAAATCCTGACGCTGGGTTTCGCCTGCCAGATGCAGCGGTAATTCCGGCGTTTTGATTTTCACCAGCATCGCCGGTAGTTTCAGCGGCGTGTTATTGCCGAGAAGATTTTTTGCCAGCACCATTGCGCTAAGTTGAATCGGCTGGAGGAACGGCAATACCTGACCGTTAATTTCCGCGCAATCGCCCAGCGCATAAATATCGGCATTACTGGTTTGCAGATAGCTATCGACGCAAACGCCACGATTAATCGTCAGCCCGGCGCGTCGTGCCAGGGCGGTTTCCGGGCGCAGTCCGGTGGCGGCAATTACCGCATCCACTTCAATGCAGCGCTGGCGGTCCAGCGTTGCCAGAATGCCAGAATCTGTTTTTTCCAGTCCCTGCAACTGAGATTTTAACAGCAGATGAACGCCCATCTCCGTCAACCGATGCTGCAAGCGGCTGCTTACTTCCGGTGGCATTAACGACGCCAGAATACTGGCAGCGTTGTCGATTAGCGTGACCGCTTTGCCTGCCCGACAAAAATCCATCGCCAGCTCGCTACCAATCAAGCCACCGCCAACAATCAACACGCGTCGGGCATCCCGCAGTTGCGTTTCACAGGCGCGATACTCTTGCTGACTATTTAACGTCAGCATTAACTCACGCCCGGGCACTGGCGGGACAAAGGCGCTGGCACCGGTTGCCAGCACTAACTTGTCGTATTGCCACTGATTATTCTGACTTTTCACCACATGGGCTTCGGCATCGATATCCGTTACCCAGGTGTGCGGAAACAAGCGCAGATTAAACTGCTCGGCAAATTCACCTGCCGTCTGGCGGGTAAGGTCATCGGCACGTTGCCCCTGACTGATAACATGGCTGAGGTCAGGTTTGTTGTACTCATCCATGCTGTCGGCGGCAATCAGAGTTAATGGAATACTGGCGTCCTGTTTGCGAATATTTTTCACCAGTTGGCGGGCGGCGAAGCCCGAACCAATGATCACAATGCCGTTGCTCATTTTGCCTCCGATGCCAGTTCGTCAAAGACGTCTTTGCCGAGAGAGCATTCCGGGCACAGGAAGTTATCCGGGACTTCACTCCACGGCGTTCCTGGCGCAACGTCCTGCATTGGCTCACCTTTTGCCGGATCGTAAATCCACTGGCAGACGCTGCATTGCATCCGTGGGCCGAGGTCAGCCGTCGTGGCGGCAGAGGTTTCTTCTTTAACCACCGTATTCACCGTGCTCTGCGGCAGCGGCGCGAGCGCCCACTGACGGGCGATTTCGCGACCGTGTTCACGACATAACTCCAGAGCGTCCTGGTCTGGTCGCCATTTGGCTTTCAGGCTAAGCGACATTTCGAAACCCGCATCCTGCAGGCGCGTGGAAAGACGATCCACCGCACCGCCGCTCCAGCCGTGAGAGCCGAAAGCACTGGCGCGTTTGTTACGGAAGCGTAATCCGGTCATCTCCTCCACCAGCCCGGCGATTTTCGGCATCATCACATTATTCATCGTCGAAGTGCCGACCAGGACGCCTTTTGAGCGGAAGACATTGGTCAGGATTTCGTTTTTATCGCTTCGGGCGACGTTGAAAATTTTCACCGCCACGCGTGGGTCGGTTTCCGCAATCCCCTGGGCGATAGCGTCAGCCATCATGCGGGTGTTATTCGACATGGTGTCGTAGAAAATGGTGATTCTGTCTTCCTGATAATCCGCCGCCCATTTCAGGTACAGCTCGACAATTTGCGTCGGGTTATCGCGCCATACCACGCCGTGAGAGGTCGCTATCATATCGACTGGCAAGTTAAAGCCCAGGATCTCGGTAATTTTCGGCGTTACCAGGCGGCTGAACGGCGTCAGGATATTGGCGTAGTAACGCTGGCACTGCTCGAAAAGCTCCGTCTGATCCACTTCATCGTTGAACAGATGCTCGTCGCAGTAGTGCTGACCGAAAGCATCGTTACTGAATAGCACCGCGTCGCCTGTCAGGTAAGTCATCATGCTGTCCGGCCAGTGCAGCATTGGCGTTTCGACAAAAATGAGCTGTTTGCCGTTGCCGATATCCAGCGTGTCGCCAGTTTTCACCACATTAAAATTCCACTCCGGATGATGGTGATGACCATTTATCGAGTCGATAGCGTTGGCTGTACAGTAGATCGGCGTATCGGGAATTTGCGCCATCAGTTCGGTCAGCGCCCCGGCGTGGTCCTCTTCAGCATGGTTAATTACGATGTAATCGATATCTGCCAGATCGATTTCATTACGCAGGTTCTGCACAAATTCGCGGCTGAATTTATGGTCGACGGTGTCGATCAGCACGTTTTTTTCTTCACGGATGAGGTAGCTGTTGTAGCTGCTGCCGCGCAGCGTTTTATATTCTGTACCGTGAAAATCACGCACTTCCCAGTCACGTTGACCAACCCAATGAATGTTATTTTTCACCACAATAGACATAGCAACCTCAATTTATTCAGCGTGTTCTAAAAAGATGTCTTGCTAATTGCAGATTGCGTGCCAGTTTTTTATCTGATTGTTTTTACTCTATAAATAAAATTGTGCTCATTAATGAGTAGTCAAAATGACTATCAATAAAATGGTCGATATGACAATATCTATAGTCAAATTGACAGTGAGGCAAAGATGAGTTTTTCCGTTGATGTGCTGGCGAATATCGCCATCGAATTGCAGCGTGGGATTGGTCATCAGGATCGTTTTCAGCGCCTGATCACCACGCTGCGTCAGGTGCTGGAGTGTGATGCCTCTGCGTTGCTACGTTATGACTCGCGGCAGTTTATTCCGCTTGCCATCGACGGGCTGGCGAAGGATGTACTCGGTAGACGCTTTGCGCTGGAAGGGCATCCACGGCTGGAAGCGATTGCCCGCGCCGGGGACGTGGTGCGCTTTCCCGCAGACAGCGAATTGCCCGATCCCTATGACGGTTTGATTCCCGGGCAGGAGAGTCTGAAGGTTCACGCCTGCGTTGGTCTGCCATTGTTTGCCGGGCAAAACCTGATCGGCGCATTGACGCTCGACGGGATGCAACCCGATCAGTTCGATGTTTTCAGCGACGAAGAGTTACGCCTGATTGCCGCGCTGGCGGCGGGAGCGTTAAGCAATGCGTTGCTGATTGAGCAACTGGAAAGCCAGAATATGCTGCCGGGCGATGCCGCGCCGTTTGAAGCGGTGAAACAGACGCAGATGATTGGCTTGTCGCCAGGCATGACGCAATTGAAAAAAGAGATTGAGATTGTGGCGGCGTCCGATCTCAACGTCTTAATCAGCGGTGAGACGGGAACCGGTAAGGAGCTGGTGGCGAAAGCGATTCATGAAACCTCGCCAAGGGCGGTGAATCCGCTGGTCTATCTCAACTGTGCCGCACTGCCGGAAAGTGTGGCGGAAAGTGAGTTGTTCGGGCATGTGAAAGGAGCGTTTACTGGCGCTATCAGTAACCGCAGCGGGAAGTTTGAAATGGCGGATAACGGCACACTGTTTCTCGATGAGATCGGCGAGCTGTCGTTGGCATTGCAGGCCAAGCTGCTGAGGGTGTTGCAGTATGGCGATATTCAGCGCGTTGGCGATGACCGCAGTTTGCGGGTCGATGTGCGCGTGCTGGCGGCGACTAACCGCGACTTACGCGAAGAGGTGCTGGCAGGGCGATTCCGCGCCGATTTGTTTCATCGCCTGAGCGTGTTCCCACTTTCGGTGCCGCCGCTGCGTGAGCGGGGCGATGATGTCATTCTGCTGGCGGGGTATTTCTGCGAGCAGTGTCGTTTGCGGCTGGGGCTCTCCCGCGTGGTATTAAGTGCCGGGGCGCGAAATTTACTGCAACACTACAGTTTTCCGGGAAACGTGCGCGAACTGGAACATGCTATTCATCGGGCGGTGGTGCTGGCGAGAGCGACCCGCAGCGGCGATGAAGTGATTCTTGAAGCGCAACATTTTGCTTTTCCTGAGGTGACGTTGCCGCCGCCAGAAGCGGCGGCGGTGCCTATCGTTAAGCAAAACCTGCGTGAAGCGACAGAAGCGTTCCAGCGTGAAACCATTCGTCAGGCACTGGCACAAAATCATCACAACTGGGCTGCCAGCGCACGGATGCTGGAAACCGACGTCGCCAACTTGCATCGGTTGGCGAAACGTCTGGGGCTGAAGGATTAAATAATCCCGGCCTGATAGAAATCCTGCAGGTTAATTGCGCCGGTGAGTTTGCCGTTTTCATCCACTACCGGTGCGGCGGTGATTTTGCGTTTCATCAGGATTTCTTTGGCGTCGATGGCACGGCTTTGCGATTGCAACGTGGTGCCGCCGACCGTCATCGCTTCATTGACTGGCGTGGTGAGTGCACCGCCGCCAACCAGCCAGCGACGTAAATCGCCGTCGGTAAAGACGCCTTGTACCTGTTGTTGAGCGTCACATACCGCCACCAGCCCCAGACCAGTGCGGCTGAGTTCCAGCATCGCATCCATCACGCTGGCGGTTAACGCTACCTGCGGGATAGCGTCATCACGGCGCATCAGATGATGCACTTTATTCAGCAAGCGAGCGCCCAGTGCTCCAGCAGGGTGGGAGCGGGCAAAATCTTCTTCATTAAATCCGCGCGCCTGCATGACCGCCATCGCCAGCGCGTCACCCATCATCAGGGTATTCACGGTGCTGGAGGTCGGCGCAAGGTGCATCGGACAGGCTTCGCGTTCTACGGAGATATCCAGCACCGCTTTCGCCGCCAGGCCCAGCGGTGACGTCGGTTTGCCGGTCATCGCCAGCAGCGCGATAGATTTATCTTCCAGACGCGGAATAATCAGATCCAGTTCCTTCGCGCCACCGGAGTAAGAGATAAACAGCATCACATCGCGGCTTTCGATCATCCCCAGGTCGCCGTGCAATGCCTCTGCCGGATGGACAAAAAAGGCAGGAGTGCCGGTGCTGGCAAGCGTTGCGGCGATTTTCTTACCAATGTGGCCCGATTTGCCAATTCCCGAAACCACCACTTTGCCTTCGCAGTGCAGGATGATATTGGCGGCGCGAACAAAATCATCGCCCAGACGTTCCGGTAAACGGCTTGCTTCCTGCAACTCCAGCATTAACGTCTGACGTCCCGCGTTCAGTAGTGCTTCACTCATTGCTCTCTCCGGTTATGATCACGTCGATCCCTTTCTTTTCCAGCGCCTGACGAAACGCTGGATCGATACCTGCGTCGGTAATTAGCTTATCGACGCTTTCAAGACTGCAAACTACGTTGGGGCTTTTACGGCCAAACTTTGATGAGTCCGCCATCAAAATCACTTCGCGCGCGGCATTGCACATTGCCTTACTGACGGTATAAACCTCGTTGAACGTGGTTACGCCCGCATTGAGATCGATGCCGTCGGTGCCCATAAACAATTTATCGAAGGTGAAATGCTCGAAGGCATTCTCTGCCAGTTGCCCGTGAAATGAGGCCGATTTTTTACGAAATGTTCCGCCTGGCATCAGGATAGTTTGTTCGTTATCCAGTTCGGATAGCGCATTGACGATATGCAGGCTGTTGGTCATCACTGTGATGTTATTAAAGCGCGAGAGCAGGGGAACCATCTGCAAAACGGTACTGCCAGCATCAAGAATGATCGAATCGCCATCATGGATAAAACTAACGGCAGCTTCTGCAATCAGCTCTTTCTTGTGGGTGTTGATGAGTGTTTTATGATCGATAGGCGGATCGGATTCCTCTTTATTCAACACCACTCCGCCATAAGTACGAATGACGGTTCCGGCATGTTCCAGAATGACCAGATCTTTGCGAATGGTTGTGCCTGTGGTGTCAAAGTATTGCGCCAATTCTTCAACCGAGCATTTACCCTGCTTTTGCAGATACTCCAGAATGGCGGCCTGACGCTGACGAGGTTTCATGGGCGTGATTACCTGATTTAGGTTTCAAAATGATAACTTCGCAAGCAAGTAACATTCACAACGAAATTATCCACGTTTCAGTTTAAGCGCCAATGATAGAGCATTCTGTGATAGTGGATCATGGGGAAAGATCACATCGGGCTGTAAATCACCCGCATGCATACCGGTAATTGCGGGAATTTTTTGCGGTCGGGCGAAGACGGTCAGTCCTTTCATAAACAAGGTGTCGACGATGCGCTGCTGATCGTCCAGGGCGATGGCGACCACGACCCGCGGTTTAAAGCGCCCGCTGGAACGGCCCACGCCAACCCGCCCTTGCTGGCATAGTGTGTCGAAGGCACGGTTAAAACGAGAAATTTGCCAGCCGCCTAAGGCCAGTTGCGCACACCAGGCGATAACGGCGACGGTGATGAGTGCGGATACCATAACTTCTCCTTAATGTAGTGGCGGAAGTCCTGTAGGCCTGATAAGCGTAGCGCATCAGGCATTCTATTAGTCTCGCGGAGATCCTTAACGGATCTCCGCTGTTAATCAGAACATCACCTGACCGCCGGTGACATTGATCGACTGACCAGTGCAGTACGACGCCTTAGGACTGGCGTAGAACAGCAGCATATTCAGCACATCCTGATAATCGCAGCCGCGTTTGAGCGGTACTTTATCGATGTAATACTGCTCGACTTGATCCGGTTTGATACCCAGCTTGGTCGCGTATTGTGGCAACAGTGACTGGAACATCGGCGATTTCAGCAGGTTACCGAGCATCAGTGAATGCACCGTAATGCCGTACTCCGCCAGATCCAGCGCCAGTGATTGAGTCAGCCCGACGCCACCAAATTTCGCTGCGCTGTAGCCAGAGTTGTGTTTGCTGCCCACTTTGCCGGATTTCGAGTTGATCTGAATAATGCGCCCCTGAATCCCGTCGCGGATCATCAAACGCGAAAATTCACGCGCACACAGGAAATAACCCACCAGATTCACCTGTAGCGAACGGTCAAAATCGCCGAGCTGGAAGTCGCTGATAAAGGCTGCTTTTGCTATTCCGGCGCTGTAGACCAGCAAATCCACGCGACCAAAGATTTCATCTACCCCACGAGAAAGCGCCAGAACGCTTTGCTCGCTGGTGGCGTCAGCACCAAAACCGTAAGCTGTTCCTTCACCATATTCGGCGTTAATTTCTTGCGCCACATTTGCAGCTTTGTCGCTCTGAATATCGACAACCGCGACGCGATACCCCTCGGCAGCCAGACCGTGGCACAGGAACGCGCCTAAGGTTTGCCCACCACCGATGACAACGGCAACCTGATTCATTTTTTACTCCTTAACAGATTCAAACTTCAAAACCGATCCCGGCGCGATATCGTCGGGTACAGGGCCTGCCACATGGACAGTGCCCGGGAATTCCGCTTCGTTTAAACCATCGAAGCGCAGGGTGACATGACCCAGTTCGCGAAGGTTGTCTTCCGCCACGCTGCCAACGGCGGTCACCGGATAGCGATGCTGCCCGAGTGAAAATTGCAAACCGGGATGGAGTGCACCTTTCAACTCGCCGTGGCAATGAATGAAGCAATACTCTTCGAGATCCGCAGGCGCGCCTTCACGAAAGGTGATGAGCATCTGGTCGCTGAGGGCGTCAGTGGCGCTCGCGCCAATACGGGTGATGGTGGTCTGATAAATAACGGTCATGTTTCAGCCTCTATTGATAGATAAAACCGGAGACAAACCAGGCGATCAGTACAGTTGGCGCGCCGGTTAAAAAGCGGCTCACCAGAACAGAAGGGACACCGACGCGAACCGTGTCCTGACGAGCTTCCGCCAGCGACAAACCGACCGGGATGAAGTCGCAGGCCGCCTGCGCGTTGATGGCAAACAGTGCAGGTAAAGCCAGATGCGGCGGAATATTGCCGAGACCAATCTGCACACCAATCAATACGCCGATAACCTGCGCGATAACTGCGCCTGGGCCGAGGAAAGGTGAAAGCAGCGGGAAGGAGCAGATGAGCGCCAGCATGACCAGACCCAGTGGATGGCTCGCCAGCGGAGCAAGACCGTGGGCAATCCAGTCACCAAGGCCAGAAGCCATAATGATGCCAATGAGCGCCGAGACGAACGCCATAAACGGCAGAATGGTTTTTAATACCGTGTCGATGGTGTCACGGCCAGACTGGAACAGCACGGCAACGGCAGAACCCATACCCATTCCCACCTTCGCCAGTAAACCATCGCTTTGTTCGGTGATTTTCTTGCTGGTGTCATAGTCACGGCCCACGGAAGAGGGTTGTGGTGTCGCATCACCCACTACAGTGATGTTTTCTTCTTTTACGCCAGAGACATAAATATCTTCCACAATGTACTGCGCCAGTGGACCGGACTTGCCCGTCGAGTGGATATTAATGGTGGGAATACGTCGTTTCGGATAGATGCCGCAGCGTAATGTGCCGCCACAGTCGATTACCGCGACACCAATTTCCGCCTCCGCGGGTTCACCTTCTTTAAATCCGTCAATAGCCTGCCAGCCAGTAAGCTGTGCCAGTTTGTCAACAATCGCAGGCCGGGTACCGGCGGTGATATAGACGATTTTTTTTCCCGGTTTGGCTTCCAGCTCAAGCGGGCCGCCCCAGCCACCCGTTCCTTTTTCGATCCGAATACGCGTCATGATGTTGCTCCTGCCAGATGAACTTTTTGTTCAAGTTGAATGCCCATCTTTTTCTCAAAAATAGCGGTGGTCAGATCGGTCACCCAGCCGCGGAAGAAGTTGGTGACCAGACCAACCAGCAGATAACTCACCGCCAGTGGGCCAAGTGGCAGGTTCAGCGTTGTCAGACCGCTGGCAATGCCAAGATAAACAAACAGTTCGCCTGGGTTGATATGGGGGAAGAGGCCATTCATTGAGTGGCAGCTATAAGAGGCGGCCGCGTAGTAGCTGGGTTTGTACTTTTCCGGCATAAAGCGACCCAGGCTTAAGGTCATCGGATTGCAAAAGACAAACGTGCCAATGCACGGTAACAGCAGATAACGGGAAACAGGGTTACCGGCGCAACGTTGAGCAAAACGTTCAATACGATGCTGACCGATAAAATTAATCAGTGCGTTCATGATAACCAACAGACTAATCAACAGCGGAAGAATGCCGGTTACCATCCCGGTAAACACTTCTCCGCCTTTCTGGAACAGCCCGATGAACCACTCTGCGCCATGAGTAATGGTTTCTATCATTGTTCTCTCCTTCAGGATTTATTGTTTTATTACCAAACGGCAATCTAATCTAATCAGATTGAAAGATTTAAAAGTGTTATTTTGATCGCAAAATGAAAGATAAATATTTTATTTTGAAAGTTTATATAAAGAAGGTAGTGAGGAGAATGAGTTGAGTTATGTAAAGTCCGTATCGGGCAGTGACTACCGCTTCCTTGTGCGGGGCGGGATGCTTTACCATACTTGCCCCTGGTTGAATCTGTTAAATGGACCCCTCATGTTCAAGCGTCGTTATGTAACATTGCTTCCCCTTTTTGTGTTGCTTGCCGCCTGTAGCAGCAAGCCAAAACCTACTGAGACTGAAACGACCACCGGAACGCCGTCTGGCGGCTTCCTGCTTGAGCCGCAGCACAATGTGATGCAGATGGGCGGTGACTTCGCCAATAACCCGAATGCCCAGCAGTTCATCGACAAAATGGTGAACAAACACGGTTTCAATCGTCAGCAGTTGCAGGAAATTCTCTCCCAGGCGAAACGTCTGGATTCGGTACTGCGGCTGATGGATAACCAGGCACCAACCACATCGGTGAAGCCGCCATCAGGTCCGAACGGCGCATGGCTGCGTTATCGCAAAAAATTTATTACGCCGGACAACGTGCAAAACGGCGTGGTTTTCTGGAATCAGTATGAAGATGCGCTGAATCGCGCATGGCAAGTGTATGGCGTACCGCCAGAAATTATCGTCGGGATTATCGGCGTTGAAACCCGCTGGGGACGCGTGATGGGGAAAACTCGCATCCTCGATGCGCTGGCAACGCTGTCATTTAACTACCCACGCCGCGCGGAGTATTTCTCTGGCGAGCTGGAAACCTTCCTGCTGATGGCGCGCGACGAGCAGGACGATCCGCTCAATCTGAAAGGTTCCTTTGCCGGGGCGATGGGCTACGGACAGTTTATGCCGTCGTCTTACAAACAATATGCGGTAGATTTCAGCGGCGACGGGCATATCAACCTGTGGGATCCGGTTGATGCCATTGGTAGTGTGGCGAACTATTTCAAAGCGCACGGCTGGGTGAAAGGTGATCAGGTTGCGGTGATGGCAAACGGTCAGGCTCCAGGCTTGCCAAATGGCTTCAAAACCAGGTACAGCATTTCACAACTTGCCGCGGCAGGTTTAACGCCACAGCAGCCGCTGGGCAACCATCAACAAGCCAGCCTGCTGCGTCTGGATGTTGGAACAGGTTACCAGTACTGGTACGGTCTGCCGAACTTCTACACCATTACCCGTTATAACCACAGCACCCATTACGCAATGGCGGTCTGGCAGTTAGGACAAGCCGTGGCGCTGGCGCGCGTGCAGTAACTATTTGCAAGAGGGGGGCGTGAGCTTCCCTCTGGCTAATCAGCTTTTTTCTGAATCCTCCTCGTAAAATTGCAACGCCAACACCATCTTCCTGACGAAAGTGCTATCTTGTCCGGCATAAATTTTTGACTGACAGAGGTTGTGATGACTGACAGTGAACTGATGCAGTTAAGCGAACAGGTTGGGCAGGCGCTGAAAGCCCGTGGCGCAACCGTAACAACTGCTGAGTCTTGTACCGGTGGTTGGGTAGCGAAAGTGATTACCGATATTGCCGGTAGCTCCGCCTGGTTTGAACGCGGATTTGTCACCTACAGTAACGAAGCCAAAGCGCAAATGATCGGCGTACGTGAAGAGACGCTGGCGCAGCATGGCGCGGTGAGCGAGCCTGTCGTGGTGGAAATGGCGATAGGCGCACTGAAAGCGGCTCGTGCTGATTATGCCGTGTCTATTAGTGGTATCGCCGGGCCGGATGGCGGCAGTGAAGAGAAGCCTGTCGGCACCGTCTGGTTTGCTTTTGCCACCGCCCGCGGCGAAGGTATTACCCGCCGGGAATGCTTCAGCGGTGACCGTGATGCGGTGCGTCGTCAGGCTACTGCGTATGCATTGCAGACCTTGTGGCAACAATTTCTACAAAACACTTGATACTGTATGAGCATACAGTATAATTGCTTCAACAGAACATATTGACTATCCGGTATTACCCGGCATGACAGGAGTAAAAATGGCTATCGACGAAAACAAACAGAAAGCGTTGGCGGCAGCACTGGGCCAGATTGAGAAACAATTTGGTAAAGGCTCCATCATGCGCCTGGGTGAAGACCGTTCCATGGATGTGGAAACCATCTCTACCGGTTCGCTTTCACTGGATATCGCGCTTGGGGCAGGTGGTCTGCCGATGGGCCGTATCGTCGAAATCTACGGACCGGAATCTTCCGGTAAAACCACGCTGACGTTGCAGGTGATCGCCGCAGCCCAGCGCGAAGGTAAAACTTGTGCGTTTATCGATGCTGAACACGCGCTGGACCCAATCTACGCACGTAAACTGGGCGTCGATATCGACAACCTGCTGTGCTCCCAGCCGGACACCGGCGAGCAGGCACTGGAAATCTGTGACGCCCTGGCGCGTTCTGGCGCAGTAGACGTTATCGTCGTTGACTCCGTGGCGGCACTGACGCCGAAAGCGGAAATCGAAGGCGAAATCGGCGACTCTCACATGGGCCTTGCGGCACGTATGATGAGCCAGGCGATGCGTAAGCTGGCGGGTAACCTGAAGCAGTCCAACACGCTGCTGATCTTCATCAACCAGATCCGTATGAAAATTGGTGTGATGTTCGGTAACCCGGAAACCACTACCGGTGGTAACGCGCTGAAATTCTACGCCTCTGTTCGTCTCGACATCCGTCGTATCGGCGCGGTGAAAGAGGGCGAAAACGTGGTGGGTAGCGAAACCCGCGTGAAAGTGGTGAAGAACAAAATCGCTGCGCCGTTTAAACAGGCTGAATTCCAGATCCTCTACGGCGAAGGTATCAACTTCTACGGCGAGCTGGTTGACCTGGGCGTGAAAGAGAAGCTGATCGAGAAAGCAGGCGCGTGGTACAGCTACAAAGGTGAGAAGATCGGTCAGGGTAAAGCGAATGCGACTGCCTGGCTGAAAGATAACCCGGAAACCGCGAAAGAGATCGAGAAGAAAGTACGTGAGTTGCTGCTGAGCAACCCGAACTCAACGCCGGATTTCTCTGTAGATGACAGCGAAGGCGTAGCAGAAACTAACGAAGATTTTTAATCGTCTTGTTTGATACACAAGGGTCGCATCTGCGGCCCTTTTGCTTTTTTAAGTTGTAAGGATATGCCATGACAGAATCAACATCCCGTCGCCCGGCATATGCTCGCCTGTTGGATCGTGCGGTACGCATTCTGGCGGTGCGCGATCACAGTGAGCAAGAACTGCGGCGTAAACTCGCGGCACCGATTATGGGCAAAAATGGCCCGGAAGAGATTGATGCTACGGCAGAAGATTACGAGCGGGTTATCGCCTGGTGCCATGAACATGGCTATCTCGATGACAGCCGATTTGTGGCGCGCTTTATTGCCAGTCGTAGTCGCAAAGGTTATGGACCTGCGCGTATTCGTCAGGAACTGAATCAGAAAGGTATTTCCCGCGAAGCGACAGAAAAAGCGATGCGTGAATGTGACATCGACTGGTGCGAACTGGCGCGCGATCAGGCGACGCGAAAATATGGCGAACCTTTGCCAACTGCCTTTTCAGAAAAAGTTAAGATCCAGCGTTTTCTGCTCTATCGTGGCTATCTGATGGAAGATATCCAGGATATTTGGCGAAATTTTGCCGACTGAACGCATACGGGATTTTACTTCCCAGTCAAGAAAACTTATCTTATTCCCACTTTTCAGTTACCAGCCGGGCGGTTAACGACACGCAACGGCTGGTAGCGATATTTCGTTAGCTTGATTTCAGGATAATTATGAGCAAGAGCACCGCTGAGATCCGTCAGGCGTTTCTCGACTTTTTCCATAGTAAGGGACATCAGGTAGTTGCCAGCAGCTCCCTGGTACCCCATAACGACCCAACTTTGTTGTTTACCAACGCCGGGATGAACCAGTTCAAGGATGTGTTCCTTGGGCTCGACAAGCGTAATTATTCCCGCGCTACCACTTCCCAACGCTGCGTGCGTGCGGGTGGTAAACACAACGACCTGGAAAACGTCGGTTACACCGCGCGTCACCATACCTTCTTCGAAATGCTGGGCAACTTCAGCTTCGGCGACTATTTCAAACACGATGCCATTCAGTTTGCATGGGAACTGCTGACCAGTGAAAAATGGTTTGCCCTGCCGAAAGAGCGTCTGTGGGTTACCGTCTATGAAAGCGACGACGAAGCCTACGAAATCTGGGAAAAAGAAGTAGGGATCCCGCGCGAACGTATTATTCGCATCGGCGATAACAAAGGTGCGCCATACGCATCTGACAACTTCTGGCAGATGGGTGACACTGGTCCGTGCGGCCCGTGCACCGAAATCTTCTACGATCACGGCGACCACATTTGGGGTGGCCCTCCGGGAAGTCCGGAAGAAGACGGCGATCGCTACATTGAGATCTGGAACATCGTCTTCATGCAGTTCAACCGCCAGGCCGATGGCACGATGGAACCGCTGCCGAAGCCGTCTGTAGATACCGGTATGGGTCTGGAGCGTATTGCTGCGGTGCTGCAACACGTTAACTCTAACTATGACATCGACTTGTTCCGCACGCTGATCCAGGCGGTAGCGAAAGTCACTGGCGCAACCGATCTGAGCAATAAATCGCTGCGCGTAATCGCTGACCACATTCGTTCTTGTGCGTTCCTGATCGCGGATGGCGTAATGCCGTCCAACGAAAACCGTGGTTATGTACTGCGTCGTATCATTCGTCGCGCAGTGCGTCACGGTAATATGCTCGGCGCGAAAGAAACCTTTTTCTACAAACTGGTTGGTCCGCTGATCGACGTTATGGGCTCTGCGGGTGAAGACCTGAAACGCCAGCAGGCGCAGGTTGAGCAGGTGCTGAAGACTGAAGAAGAGCAGTTTGCTCGTACTCTGGAGCGCGGTCTGGCGTTGCTGGATGAAGAGCTGGCAAAACTTTCTGGTGATACGCTGGATGGTGAAACTGCTTTCCGTTTGTACGACACCTATGGCTTCCCGGTTGACCTGACGGCTGATGTTTGTCGTGAGCGCAACATCAAAGTTGACGAAGCTGGATTTGAAGCAGCAATGGAAGAGCAGCGTCGTCGTGCGCGCGAAGCCAGCGGCTTTGGTGCCGATTACAACGCAATGATCCGTGTTGACAGTGCATCTGAATTTAAAGGCTATGACCATCTGGAACTGAACGGCAAAGTGACCGCGCTGTTTGTTGATGGTAAAGCGGTTGATGCCGTCAATGCAGGCCAGGAAGCTGTGGTCGTGCTGGATCAAACGCCATTCTATGCGGAATCCGGCGGTCAGGTTGGTGATAAAGGCGAACTGAAAGGCGCTAACTTCTCCTTTGCGGTGGAAGATACTCAGAAATACGGCCAGGCGATTGGTCACATCGGTAAACTTGCTACGGGTTCTCTGAAAGTGGGCGACGCTGTGCAGGCTGATGTTGATGAGGCTCGTCGCGCCCGTATTCGTCTGAATCACTCCGCAACGCACCTGATGCACGCTGCGCTGCGCCAGGTTCTGGGTACTCATGTATCGCAGAAAGGTTCACTGGTTAACGACAAAGTGCTGCGCTTCGACTTCTCACACAACGAAGCGATGAAACCAGAAGAGATTCGTGCGGTCGAAGACCTGGTGAACGCACAGATTCGCCGTAACTTGCCGATCGAAACCAACATCATGGATCTCGAAGCGGCGAAAGCGAAAGGTGCGATGGCGCTGTTTGGCGAGAAGTATGATGAGCGCGTACGCGTGCTGAGCATGGGTGATTTCTCCACCGAGTTGTGTGGCGGTACTCACGCCAGCCGCACTGGTGATATTGGTCTGTTCCGCATCATCTCTGAATCGGGTACTGCTGCAGGCGTTCGTCGTATCGAAGCGGTAACCGGAGAAGGCGCTATCGCCACCGTTCATGCAGACAGTGATCGCTTAAGCGAAGTCGCGCATCTGCTGAAAGGCGATAGCAATAATCTGGCTGATAAAGTGCGTTCAGTACTGGAACGTACGCGTCAGTTGGAAAAAGAGTTACAACAGCTTAAAGAACAAGCTGCCGCACAGGAGAGCGCAAATCTTTCCAGTAAGGCAATTGATGTTAATGGTGTTAAGCTGTTGGTTAGCGAGCTTAGCGGTGTTGAGCCGAAAATGTTGCGTACCATGGTTGACGATTTAAAAAATCAGCTGGGGTCGACAATTATCGTGCTGGCAACGGTAGCCGAAGGTAAGGTTTCTCTGATTGCAGGCGTATCTAAGGACGTCACAGATCGTGTGAAAGCAGGGGAGCTGATTGGTATGGTCGCTCAGCAGGTGGGCGGCAAGGGTGGTGGACGTCCTGACATGGCGCAAGCCGGTGGTACGGATGCTGCGGCCTTACCTGCAGCGTTAGCCAGTGTGAAAGGCTGGGTCAGCGCGAAATTGCAATAATATAAGCGTCAGGCAATGCCGTGGACTCGCTTCACGGCATTCGCATTAACGCTATCGACAACGATAAAGTCAGGTTGAAGTTGTGTATATCGGCTAAACTTAGGTTTAACAGAATGTAATGCCATGACTGCTTAGATGTAATGTGTTTGTCATTGCTTACTTTTTGGCGTTATATGATGGATAATGCCGGGATACAGAGAGACCCGACTCTTTTAATCTTTCAAGGAGCAAAGAATGCTGATTCTGACTCGTCGAGTTGGTGAGACCCTCATGATTGGGGATGAGGTCACCGTGACAGTTTTAGGGGTAAAGGGCAACCAGGTACGTATTGGCGTAAATGCCCCGAAGGAAGTTTCTGTTCACCGTGAAGAGATCTACCAGCGTATCCAGGCTGAAAAATCCCAGCAGTCCAGTTACTAATCTTTCCGCGTCTCATCTTTATCGGTGAGACGCACCCTCAAAATTTCTCTTTCACTCCATTGTCTTTTCGCTTTACTCCCGTTCATTCAACTTAAGTCTCCATTTTTTTGCATTACTGCTATCTGTCAGACCTCCGTTTTTCTGTTGATAAAACACTCTTTTTGACGTTTTTACAGACTAATTGAGCGTGAAGTGTGCAAACGATAAAAGTGTGGGAAAAATTGTTTGACTTATAAGTCTCAGAAAGTAATATGTGCGCCACGCAGCGACGATGAGCGATAAACAAGTTCTTCGAAGCACTCGTAAGAGACGTGTGGTGAGGTGGCCGAGAGGCTGAAGGCGCTCCCCTGCTAAGGGAGTATGCGGTCAAAAGCTGCATCCGGGGTTCGAATCCCCGCCTCACCGCCATTTGCATCCGTAGCTCAGCTGGATAGAGTACTCGGCTACGAACCGAGCGGTCGGAGGTTCGAATCCTCCCGGATGCACCATCTCTTACTTGATATGGCTTTAGTAGCGGTATCAATATCAGCAATAAAATAAATTTTCCCGATGCATCCGTAGCTCAGCTGGATAGAGTACTCGGCTACGAACCGAGCGGTCGGAGG
>ERZ791932.418-NODE-418-length-23887-cov-6.477467_pt1 | contig 23887 bp, 19 predicted proteins | sample MGYA00510126_ERZ791932 | MGnify/ENA primary metagenome ERZ791932 (study PRJEB30046, sample SAMN00993244) | human gut metagenome | study: EMG produced TPA metagenomics assembly of the A metagenome-wide association study of gut microbiota in type 2... | reverse complement strand
ATGTTCGTCTCATTCAAAAAACCTCCGCAACCCCATGTTTTCACATAACTGTTGCGTTGACCAATTGAAGCTACAGTTGCTTTTTTTAATATATCTCGCTCAAGGCGAGCTTCATTTAACGCCTTACGCAGTTGCAGAATTTCAGATTCCAGTTCAGCCACCGTGCGGGAACCAGGAGTACCGAGCCCTTTTCTGGCGGCGGTAACCCATTGTCCTAAAGTGCCTTCAGGAAGAGATAATCGGGAAGCGCCTTCACTGATCGAAAGTTGATTTTCAAGAACCGTTCTGACAGCTTCGGCTTTGAACTTTTTAGAGTAACGTTGGGTTTTTCTGCTCATTATTAGCTCCTTCTGATGCCATTCTATTTCAGGAAGGAGTGTCCGTTAAACTCAGGCTACCTCAGTCAACGATAGCCAAAAATAAAACTTGACTGCGATCATGTTTCCGCTTTAAACATCTCACTTGCATGCATAAAAATATAAAATGAATTGGCATGTGAGCTGGTACAGACATTACGGATAATCCCTGAGCACGGCAGTGGACATCATCGAAGGATCACAGGTATATGAACTGGCAACTCATCTCATTTTTTGGCGATAGCACCGTTTTGCAGCACAGCGCTCGTTTCTCCGCAGGGCTGCAAAAAGCAGCAGTCGCCACCGGCCTGCATCAACGCCGCTCTGGCGCAACATCTGACTGATTGCCCGGCTACCGGCTGCGCCACGACTGAGAGCATGGAAAGCCTCACCCGACTTCGTAACTCAATTCTTTGCACATTAACAGGACGCTTCACCTGCGCGTAATAAACGCTACGGTAAATACCGAACAAATGACAAAGAACTCGCACTGGCCATTTTGCTTTCAGCCGTGTGATTAGCGCGACAGCTTCCCGGGGATTTCGCTCATCAGCACGGCAGCCTGCTTTAGTATTTCTTTTTCCATCTCAAGGCACTTTATCTGCGCTTTAAGCTGCTGAATTTCGCGTTGTTCAGGGCTAATAGCATTACCAGCGGGCTCAATACCCTGAAGTTCCTGCTTATACAACCGTATCCATTTACGCAAATGGTCAGGGTTGAGCTCAAGTGCCAGCGCGACTTCTCTGACATCACGCTGGTATTTAACCACCACCTGCTCGAAAGCTTCAAGCTTGAACTCCGCGGAAAAGGTACGTTTAGTCCGACGAGTTTTGATCATGCATCACCTCATTTTCACTGTTTTAACATTAACAGGATTTCGAGGTGTCCTGAATTATCGATCCACTACAGTAACAACACTCCCAATTGTGACCGAAATCCCGTAAACTTAGCGCTGCCAAAAATAATGACCTGACCAATTATTCATCCACAGGTCGATAAAAAATTAAGTCGTTCAGGTAGTCAGTGCGCTGGTAGCTGTTAAGCCAAGGGCGGTAGCGTCGCTGAAGCCGCTTGCTGCTGCACAGAGGTTCTCTTCAACGGCTGTAAATATCGACCCGGTCAGGATGATCATCATCAATAGATATCTATCAATTTTCTATGGATTTCCTCAGAAGTTGTTTAGGAGCGGCTGCTGATATCGCCTAGACATTAACTTTCATGTCTCATTGATAGCCTGTAGGGTAAATTCGTCTACATTGTGAGCTGAGTGGATGTTATAAGGCTAACAAGCAGCTTAGGGTAAATGTACTTGCCTCGCCGGTGTTGCACAGCGAAGTCAGCTGGTGCCGCGAGCGCTTTCTATCTTGGTATTCCCCTCATTCTCATTGAGATACGACAGCAGGGCTGAAAATGGATCTTGTACAATGATAAAAATTACGCGCATTGCCGTGACGTTGGGTTTGCTTTCCTCACTGGGAGCCCAGGCTTACGCGGCCGGGTTAGTGGTAAATGACAACGACTTGCGTAACGACCTGGCCTGGCTTTCCGTTCGCGGGGTCATCCATCTGAGCCTGTCGACGTGGCCGCTGAGCCAGGAAGAGATCGCCCGGGCGCTGAAAAAGGCCAAACCTTCCTATTCTTCTGAGCAAGTGGTGCTGGCGCGTATTAACCAGCGACTGGCTGCCTTGAAAGCGGATTTCCGGGTCACCGGCTACACTTCAACCGATCAGCCGGGTACTCCGCAGGGGTTTGGTCAGACACAGCCAGCGGATAACTCGTTAGGCCTGGCATTCAACAACAGCGGCGAGTGGTGGGATATCCATCTCCAGGGCAACGTTGAAGGGGGAGAGCGGATCAGCAACGGATCACGCTTCAACGCCAACGGTGCCTACGGCGCGGTGAAGTTCTGGAACCAGTGGCTCTCTTTTGGTCAGGTACCACAGTGGTGGGGGCCTGGCTATGAAGGTAGCCTGATCCGCGGTGATGCCATGCGACCGATGACCGGTTTCCTGATGCAGCGCGCAGAGCAGGCAGCGCCAGAGACCTGGTGGCTGCGCTGGGTGGGGCCATGGCAATACCAGATCTCCGCCAGCCAGATGAATCAATATACTGCGGTGCCCCATGCCAAAATTATCGGTGGACGCTTCACCTTTACACCGTTTCAGTCATTAGAATTAGGTGCATCGCGCATTATGCAGTGGGGCGGGGAAGGTCGACCGCAATCATTCAGCAGTTTCTGGGATGGCTTCACTGGCCATGATAATACCGGGACAGATAACGAACCGGGTAACCAGCTGGCCGGGTTTGACTTTAAATTCAAACTGGAACCGACCCTTGGCTGGCCGGTGAGTTTTTACGGACAGTTGATCGGCGAGGACGAGGCTGGTTTCCTACCATCGGCGAATATGTTCCTCGGCGGGGTAGAAGGACACCATGGCTGGGGTAAGGATGCGGTTAACTGGTACTTGGAAGCGCATGATACGCGTACCAACATGAGCCGAACCAATTACAGTTATGCCCATCATATATATAAAGATGGCTACTATCAGCAGGGTTATCCGCTGGGTGACGCAATGGGGGGTGATGGTCAACTCATTGCCGGTAAAGTTGAGCTTATTACGGAGGATAACCAGCGCTGGAGCACGCGCTTAGTATACGCGAAGGTTAACCCGGAGAATCAGTCGATCAACAAAGCGTTCCCTCATGCGGATACTCTTAAAGGTGTACAGCTGGGCTGGAGCGGGGATGTTTATCAGTCGGTTCGAGTGAAGACCTCTTTGTGGTACACCGACGCGAACAACAGTGACAGCGACGACGTTGGGGGCAGCGCAGGGATAGAAATACCGTTTAGTTTATAAGGCTGAATGCTGAAAATAGAGGAGAGAGGGTGGTAGTGCTGCAGGAAGCAGTCAGTGTTTATTTCTCCATAAGCCGGCAGGGAAGCAACGGCGATGACAGCTGCTCAGGAATTAGCAAATTTTGATTTACTGATGATGTAACATTATGAAGAAAAAAATTGTTAGGTTTTCGGCATTAGCATTGGCAATTGGGTTTTTATCAGGTTGTACTATTTTCCCTGGTCAAGGATTAAACAGCCTGCGCAAGAACGTGGTGGAGCTGCCGGACAGCGACTACGATCTGGATAAACTGGTGAATGTGTATCCGATGACGCCAGGTCTGATCGACCAACTCCGTCCGGAGACTATACTCGCTCGTCCCAACCCACAGCTAGACAATTTACTGCGCGGTTACGAATATCGCATTGGAGTGGGTGATGTACTGATGGTCACCGTTTGGGATCACCCGGAGTTGACCACACCTGCAGGCCAATACCGCAGTGCCAGCGATACCGGGAACTGGGTTAATTCAGATGGTACTATTTTCTATCCTTATATTGGTAAGGTTCAGGTAGCGGGTAAAACGCTTAGCCAGGTACGCCAGGATATTGCCAGTCGTTTGACCACTTATATTGAAAGTCCTCAGGTTGACGTAAGTATTGCTGCATTTCGCTCGCAAAAAGCCTATGTGACTGGGGAAGTTGCAAAATCAGGACAGCAACCTATTACTAATATTCCTTTAACTGTAATGGATGCAATCAATGCCGCAGGAGGATTATCTGAAAACGCGGATTGGCGTAATGTAGTGCTAACCCATAATGGTCAAGACACAAAAATATCGCTTTATGCTTTAATGCAGAAAGGCGATTTAACACAAAACCGTCTACTGTACCCAGGGGATATCCTTTTTGTTCCAAGTAATGACGAATTGAAAATTTTTGTTATGGGTGAAGTTGGAAAACAATCAACCCTGAAAATGGATCGCAGTGGGATGACATTGGCAGAAGCGTTAGCTAATGCGGAAGGGATATCTCAATCAATGAGTGATGCGACTGGCATCTTTGTTATTAGGCAGTTGAAAGGAAACAATCAAGGTAAAATAGCTAATATATATCAATTAAATGCTCAGGATGCATCCGCAATGGTGCTTGGAACGGAGTTTCATCTTCAGCCATACGATATTGTATATGTCACAACCGCTCCTTTGGTACGCTGGAATCGTGTAATTTCGCAATTGGTGCCGACAATCTCTGGAGTTCATGATATGACTGAAACTGTACGGTATATTAAGAGATGGCCAAATTAATGTTTAATAAAATTCTAGTAATATGTACCGGAAATATATGTCGTTCTCCTATTGCAGAAAGAATTTTCCGTAAAGAAATGCCTGGTAAAATAATTGATTCAGCGGGTACGGGTGCATTAGTAGGTCATCCGGCGGATGATGCTGCTATAAGAATTGCACAAGCTAACGGTATTTCGTTAGCCGATCATAGTGGACAGCAATTTACTCCATCTATGGCAAGAAAATACGATCTTCTATTGGTAATGGAAAAAAGTCATATTGAAGCCGTAACTAGAATCGCTCCTGAAGTTCGAGGGAAAACTCTCCTGTTGGGGCAGTGGTTAGGTGGAAAAGAAATCCCTGATCCATATCGAAAAAGTGATGAGGCTTTTGTTTCTGTGTATAAACTTATCAACTTAGCTTGTCATCAGTGGGTAGAAAAATTAAGTAGATAAATTTAGGGAAACAGATATGACTATAGATACAACAAACAAAAAAAATGTTTCAGAGTCAGATGAGATTGAGCTCGGTCGTCTCATTGGCGAGTTGGTTGACCATCGAAAATTGATAATCGCGATCACATCTGTATTTACACTTATAGCATTACTGTATGCTATTTTTGCAACACCAATATATCAAGCAAACGTACTGATACAAGTGGAGCAGAAGCAAGGAAATGCTATACTTAGTAGCTTAAGTCAGATGTTACCTGATAGCCAACCGCAATCTGCTCCCGAAATCGCATTATTGCAGTCAAGAATGATACTTGGCAAAACAGTAGATGACCTTAATCTTCAAATCGAGGTTAGGCCAAACGACTTTCCGTTAATAGGAAGTGGGTTAGCTAGAATTTTCCAGAAGTCACCAGGTACGCTCACAGTTAAAAAATTAGATTTTATTAATTTTAAAGGAAGTGATTATCCTGACTTAGTTATTACTGTAATTGATAATAATACTTATAAAGTTGAAGGTGATGGCATAATAGCAGAAGGTAAAGTTGGTGAGGAGGTCCATACAAATGGACTTAGTATTCTTGTTGATTCGATTGATTCAAAACCAGGGCAACAATTCAAAATAAAGTATTATTCAAAATTGGAGGCCATCAATCGCTTACAAAATGCATTGAAGGTTACGGATCAGGGTAAAGATACAGGCATGTTAAGCCTGATATTAACTGGAGATAATCCTGATCTTATTTCCAAAATACTTGATAATATTAGTGATAATTACCTAACGCAAAATGTTGCACGTCAAGCTGCCCAAGATGAAAAAAGTCTGCAGTTTTTAAGCGAACAATTGCCTAAAGTCAGACGTGATTTAGATGCAGCAGAAGATAAATTGAATAAATATAGGAAGCAAAAAGACTCCGTTGATTTAACACTGGAAGCAAAATCAGTACTAGACCAAATTGTTAATGTTGATAACCAATTGAATACATTAACATTTAGAGAAGCTGAAATATCCCAGTTATATACAAAAGAGCATCCTACTTATAAAGCCTTAATGGAGAAAAAGCAAATACTTCAAGATGAGAGAATTAGGCTCAATAAGAAAGTGAACACCATGCCATCGACTCAGCAAGAAGTATTACGGCTTAGTAGGGATGTTGAATCTGGTAGGGCTGTATATCTACAATTATTGAATCGACAGCAAGAATTGAATATTGCAAAATCCAGCGCTATTGGAAATGTAAGAATTATTGATAATGCTGTGGTTGAACCTCAACCGGTTAAACCTAAAAAATTCCTAATCATAGTTGTTGGGTTCTTTCTGGGTGTATTTATCTCTGTCTTATTTGTTTTATTAAGGGTGTATTTGCGACGTGGTATTGAGTCACCTGAACAACTCGAAGAATACGGAATTAACGTCTACGCAAGTATACCTGTTTCAGATTGGCTTTCTAAACAATTAAGCCGTAAAGGAAAAGTTAAACAAAATGAGTCTGATATAATTTTAAGTATAGAAAATCCAACCGATTTGGCTGTAGAAGCAATTCGCGGATTACGTACTAGTCTCCATTTTGCAATGATGGAGGCTAAAAATAATATTCTAATGATAACAAGTGCAAGTCCTAACGCAGGCAAAACTTTTGTTAGTGCTAACCTAGCAGCAACAATTGCTCAGACAGGGAAAAAAGTACTATTTATTGATGCCGATTTACGTCGGGGTTATGTTCACAAAATGTTCGGTAGTGAAATCAAGTCTGGGGTATCGGATATTTTGAGTGGTAAAGAGTCAATTACTAATGCCATTCAAAAAGTTAAGAACGCAGATTTTGATTATGTTTCGCGCGGACAAGTTCCTCCTAACCCCACAGAATTACTAATGCATCCGCGTTTTAATGAACTGCTTGCATGGGCTTCAAATAATTACGATCTAGTAATAGTAGATACTCCCCCTATATTAGCAGTTACAGATGCTGCAATAATTGGTAGGTATGTTGGAACAACGTTGCTTGTAGCAAGATTCGAAGTAAATACTCCAAAAGAAATTGATAGCAGTATTAAACGTTTTGAACAAAGTGGCGTTCCAATCAAAGGTTGTATACTGAATGGTATTGTGAAAAAAGCAAGTAGCTATTATAGCTATGGCTACCATCAGTATGGATACTCCTATACAGACAATAAAAAAGATTGATAATCCGGGTGTCATCTAGTGAGATGACACTCATTTTCATTTGCTTATCATGAGCGAAATTAATAGGAGTGAAGAGGTGAAAGCTTGCTTGATTATTCCAACATATAATGGTGGTGAAGTGTGGAAAAAATCTGCCAACAACATTGCATTATATTCAAAAATACAACCTCATGATGTTTATGTAATTGATTCAGAAAGCGAAGATGATACAGTACAAGTAGCAAAGGCTCATGGTTTTAATGTTAAAATAATTGAAGGAGCTTCATTTAACCATGGAGGTACAAGAAATCAAGCCATTACTGATAATGGTGTAGTATATGATGTTGCAATCTTGATTACTCAAGATGCAATCCCTCTTGATGGTTTTGTAAACAAAATTTTGTCTGCATTTGAAGATCCATTAGTAGCTTGCGCCTATGGTCGTCAGTTACCTCACGAGAATGCCAATTCCATCGCTCAACACGCTAGGTTTTTTAACTATCCAGCTAAGAGTGTTGTTAACACAAAAGAAAATATTCCTGAGTATGGCATAAAGACAGCGTTCACTTCAAATTCCTTCTGTGCTTATAGGGTGTCTATATTTAACCTATTAGGCGGATTTCCAGACAATACAATTCTTAGCGAGGATATGTATTATGCAGCGAAAGCCATAAACGCGGGATATAAAGTTGCTTATGTTTCCGAGGCACAGGTTATGCATTCGCATAATTACTCTCCGATAGAGGAGTTTAAGAGATACTTTGATATTGGAGTATTTCATGCCACTGAATATTGGATTAAAAAGGATTTTGGCGGCGCTGGAGTGGAGGGTAAGAAATTTATAATTTCAGAAATAAAATATTTATTACACAAAAATTTAACTCTTATCCCTAAAGCTTGCATAAATAATTTCATGAAAATATTAGGGTATAAGCTAGGTCAAAATTATAAAATTTTACCTAAGAATGCAGTTAAAAAATTCAGTATGCATAAAAAATTCTGGAATAAATACTGAATGTTTTTTGATGTCAAAACATTGGATAAAATCTGAAATAAAAGAATGAGCTCATATGAATATTCGACAAAGGCGTGTGCTGCCTAAAACTAATGCTTCCTTGATTTCAATTTTTCAAAGATTCTCCGATATCACAATCATATTCTTATCATTATTCTTAACTTGCTATATTAATGAGATTGAATTCAATTATAGCCATGTATTAAATTTTTTGGTAATGTTGGTGATTTTCCAAATGATTGGTGGGATTACCGACTTTTATCGCTCATGGCGAGGAATTAAATTAACTTCAGAATTAACGTCAATCATCAAGAATTGGTCATTGAGTGTTATATTTGGTATAGCGCTAATGGCATATTCTACTAATATGAAGATGTCATTTCATCTTCTTTTTGAATGGTATATATTTGTATGTATTGGTGTGCTTATTTGCAGATCTTTAATTAGATATAGCGCGCAGTTTGTAAGAACTATTGGATACAATACACGTAATGTAGCAATTGCTGGTTCTTTACCTGTCGGGCAAATGCTTGCACAAAGTTTCATTGATGAACCATGGCTAGGGTTTAATGTATATGGTATTTATGATGATAACTACACCATGGATAAAAATAATAAGTATATTGGTGATTTGCAGTGTTTAATTCGGGATGCAAAAGATGGTAAATTAGATCGTATATATATTGCTATGAGTATGGATGAAAATGACAAAATTAAGAATTTAGTTAAGTCATTAACAAATACGACATGTTCTGTAATGCTGATACCCGACACATTAACACTTAATATTTTACATTCAAGAACAGAAGAGGTAAATGGAGTTCCCGTAGTTCCATTATTTGATACACCATTAAATGGTATCAATATGGTTATTAAAAGGGGGGAAGATATAATTTTATCATTACTTATCCTTATTCTGATCTTCCCTATTCTGATCTTAATTTCCTGTGTGATTAAATGTACAAGTAAAGGACCTGTACTCTTTAAGCAGATTAGATATGGGATGGATGGTAAACCAATAAAAGTTTGGAAGTTCCGCTCTATGACTGTAATGGAAAATGGCACCGTCATAAAGCAAGCAACAAAAGATGATATTCGGATTACTCCCGTTGGTAAATTTTTAAGACGAACATCCTTAGATGAATTACCACAATTCTTTAATGTTTTATTAGGCGGAATGTCAATTGTTGGGCCAAGACCGCATGCAGTCGCACATAATGAATTATATCGAGATCTAATTGAGGGTTATATGCTTCGACACAAAGTTAAACCTGGAATCACAGGTTGGGCTCAAATAAATGGCTGGAGAGGAGAAACCGATACCATTGAAAAAATGGAAAAGAGAATAGAATATGATTTAGAATATATAAGAGAATGGAGTATATGGTTTGATTTAAAAATAATTTTCTTGACAATATTTAAGGGTTTTATTCATAAAACTGCTTATTAGTAGACACTATATTAAAGAATATTAAATAAAATGATCTTTCTATATTAAGAGATGTATAAATGATTGATGAAAGAAAAATTGCTATTTATAATTTAAATACATATCCAGAAATGTCAGGCGGAAGTGAAAGATCATGCTTAGAGTTGGCAAAGGAATTAATTAGATTGGGAGAAGATGTACGTGTTATTTCTTTGAATCCATTCTTGAGTGGGGTGAATTTTTTACAGTATGAGGGAGTCAGGATCGAAAAATTACCTTTATTGAATGTTTATTGGCCAACATCAAAAAAGAAGAAAAGTTTTTTAAGAAAGGCTATATGGAATTTGATAGATATCGCCAATATCCCAATGAGTATTTATTTAGCAATGTATCTTAAAAAAAATGAAATAAATATTCTTCATACAAATAATATTAAAGGTGTATCACCTGCTATTTTTCCAATTATGCGATTATTTGGAATTAAGACAGTGCACACAACAAGAGATTATTATCTTCTAGATAATGGTGCTTGGTATAGAGATATCCAAAGTCAACATAATACAATCATATTAAGAGCCAAGCGGACGCTAAAAAAATTATTATCGAGTTCAGCAGATTTTATCGTATACAATAGTAAATATATGAAGGAGTATCATGAGTCCTGCCTTTTTTTTAAGAATAAAAGAAATCAGGTTATTTATAATGGATTCGATCCTTTAGTATACAAATATAATGCAGAAGACAAGAATAATGTAAAGTATACTTTTGGTTTTATAGGAAGAGTTACTGAAGAAAAAGGTTTAGATTTGTTGGTAAATAGTTTTTTAGAGTTCGATAATGATGAATTCAGCCTCATTATTGCTGGTTCAACTTTAGAAGAATATTTATTACTATACCCAGAAAAAGAAAAGGAAATTAGAAGTAGAACTGACATTATCTTTTTAGGCATAGTTGATAATAAGCTTTTTTATCATAAAGTTGACTGTGTTGTTGTTCCTTCACGCTATAATGAACCTTTCGGCCGGGTAGCTATGGAAGCCATATTTATGGGGAAAAGTGTAATAGTATCCGATCGTGGTGGGTTACCTGAACAAATAATAAATTGTGTTCATGGCGTAGTTTGCAAAGATGATAATTATAATACAGCAATGCAAAAAATCTATCTTACACGCAATGATAAATCTTATAATTTAAATTTGGACTTAAATAAATTTACAATTAATTACTGCGCCCAAGCTTATCTTGATGTTTATAAGGAGGTTTCGAATGGCCAAAAGTGATATAGCAAAAAAATTACGAAGTAACGGTTTAAATCTGGCGGACTATGTTATATATCTTTTGAGTAAGGGGGGGGGGCCACTGATTCGTGGGATTTTTGTCACAATCCAAAATATAAGGAAAATAAAATTTCCTTTTTTTCGTGGTAAAGGTACCAGAATAATTCATTCAGGGCATCTTACCACTGGGAGATATTGTTATATAGGTGATTTCTCATATATTAATTGTTTAAGTAAAAGAGGTGTAACTTTAGGAAATAGGGTAACTATACGAGAGTATACATGGTTACAACTAACTAGTGATACTAGCAATCTTGGTGAGGGAATTAGTATTGGTGATGAAACGTATATTGGACCTCGCTGTAATCTTGGTGCTGCAGCCTTCCTTAGAATTGGTCGGCAATGTCAAATTGGTGCAGGTGTGAGTTTTATAGCTGAAAACCACAGTTTTGATGGCAATGCTCCAATTTTTGAGCAAGGCGTCACTCGTAAAGGAATTACAATTGGCGATGATTGTTGGATCGGCAATAACGTTATTATATTAGATGGTGTAACAATAGGGAATGGCGTTGTTCTTGGGGCTGGAGCTGTAGTTACAAAAGATATTCCTTCAAACATGGTTGCTGTAGGAAACCCAGCGAGAATAATTAAAGAGCGACTCTAAGGTTTCATTATGTATTACAATTTTTTAGTTCTTATATTTATATATACTGTGTTTGGGTTTAAATTATCTCTATTAGGGACTGCTAATGATGATAAAAATTCTAGTTTACTAGCTTCTATTCGTATTGATGATATAGTTATAGTTTTATTCCTTATTGTGTATTTTTTTAAAGGTAGGACTGGTGTGGGTTTTTTAAAGAAAAAACCAGTTCTATTTTTTTTATTATATGTATCAATATCATTATTCTCGACCATATACAATTCTGCTTTCGGTGAAGTGGATTTTATATCCAGTCTGCTGTTTACTTTGCGGCCACTTGAATATTGCATTTATATAGCATTAGGTTACGAATTAGGTAAAACAAATTTTTCGCCGGATAAACTTCTTAAGTTTTATGTTGTATATTGCATTATTTTAATTATAGGACAAACTCTGGGTATTATTGGGGGGGTAAGTAATTTTTCTTTTAATCGTGCTATCGCAAACACCGGCGGGCCATGGGAATTGGCTGCTGTGTCTGCATTTCTTATGATGTATTTTTTAGTGAAACGAAATCCTTTTTTTGGTGGTTTTTCGGGGGTGATTTTACTACTTACTCAGTCAAGAATAACACTAGTCGGGACGTTGATTACAATACTATTTAGAAATCTAAATTTAATAACGTCTCTTCTTAAGAAAAAAATAGTGCTCCTTTCATTTGTTGGTCTTGTAATTGTTGGGTTGTCTTCCGTTACGGTTTCTTTAGTTATTAATGGTCAGGATAATAATGATTCCACAAATGGCGTAACTGCTCGATTTGAATCATTTGGAAATAATGACACAATATCTACTATCAATGATATATTTACTAACACTAGTGCTGCCGCAAATAGGCAGGATTATTTTAACAGAACTTACGGTGATGGATTAAATGATATCATAGCTAATGCAGGTAACGGTGATGCTAGCGCTTTTATTCGCTTTACTCGCTGGGTTACTTTGATAAAAACTGCTAGTGAAAATGTTATAAACTTTCTTATTGGATTAGGCCCATCATATGCAGGAATGGCTGTTGATGGTAATTACGTAAGAATGTTTGTTGAGACAGGGGTAATCGGTTTACTTGCATACATTATCTTTTTGGTTTCTTGCCTTAAACATATAAAACAAAAAATACTTAAAGACTATATAATAATATTGGTAATCACCGCATTATTTATAGATATATTTGTAACCTTTAAAGCAATGTTCTTTTTGTGGTTTTTTTATGGTTACTATCTTTCACGAAAAAATAGGGATGAGGTATAGTTGTGAAAATATGTTTTTTAACACGTGTTGATGCTTTTGATAAAAATGGCGGAGATACTTATCAGTTACAAATGTATATGAAGTATTTTCATCAGTATGGTCATGATGTGATCATTAATACTTCATTAAATGTACCCAATAGCTTCGACTTTTATATTCTCGTTAATATGGATAGACCACTGGAGTTATTACATTATTATCATGTTTTAAAAAGTAGAAGACTTCTTTCAAAAACATTATTCTTAACAATTCATCATTCTTATCATGCTGTTGATTATTTTGAAAATAACATTCGAAGCGGAAAGATGAAGGTGTTAACCAACTTTACGAAATCCTTTCAACAGCGAGAGAAAATAAAAAATCTAATCAGGGGAATTAAGTATAGGACTCTTTTTTTACCAGCTGTTCGGCAGTTGTTCACTGATTACAAGAAAAAAACGCAAGAAATTATTAGCAGTGTTAGAGCGGGAATATTGATTGCGGAGGGAGAGAAAGATATTATTGAGAGCGATTTTAACTGTGTGTTTAAACGCAGCATTTTAGTAAGGAATGGAGTTGATCTAAAGAACTTATCGATTAAAAGAGCCAGCTTTGAACGCGATATAGATATACTAATTTGTGGCAGGATTGAGTCACGTAAAAATAGTTTGGCTGTTGCGCGTTTTTTAGCTGGAACATCTTATAAAACAACATTTGTGGGAGCATTAAATAATAACGATAAATCATATGCGAATGAGTTTCTTTCAATAATTAATATAAGTGATAATTTATCTTATTTAGGCAGGGTTAATCCTGATGATATGCCTGCAATTTATTGTAGAAGTAAAATTCATTTATCTGCCAGTTGGTTTGAGGTTGCATCATTGGTTGATTTAGAAGCTTATGCATATGGATGCCATGTCATATCTTCTGTATATGGGCATACAAATAGCTATCTTAAAGATAGAGCCTATTACCTAGATCCAAAAAACTTATCATCACTAAATTCTATATTAGAAGCCTTGAACACTAAAGAAGCTGATTGTGAAGAACAGTTTTTATTCATCTCGAATAATTTTACTTGGGAAAAATCCTATACTCAACTATTAAATGGATTAAACAAATTTAATCTTAATCAATAACTATATAGTATATCATATTGTGAACAGGGTTCAGAATGAGAAAAAATAGCATAATAAATGCAATGTGGATGATGTCTGAAAAGGTGATTACTTTATTTGGTCTCTTTTTTGTAACGTCATTTGTTGCAAAATATATAGGACCTTCGCGTTTTGGACAATTAGCTTTGGCGATTGCAATATTTCAAGTCGTTCAAGTTGTAGCTCAGTTGGGTTGTGATAATATAATATTTAAAAGAGTTTCTAAGAATGCAACCTCTGGACTGAAGTTAATCTATTCTAGTTTTGTGATAAGAGCAATAATATATATATTTATAGCTTTTATCGTTTTAGCGTTTTTTTATAAAGATGCGGATTTTATTAACTTTGTTTTTTTGTTGTCTGTGTGTATTGCTTTTTTTTTTACATCAATAGATGTGTTTACTATATATAATGATGCAACATTAAATTCTAAATTTAATACCATCGCAAACGTTTTTGGGTTAATAATAGGTCTGGTATTACGTTATATAATTGCTTTTTTTGAATTGCCTATACATCTTTTAAGTTTACCTATTGTATTAACTACAATGGTTCCATTTATCATAAGGCTTTATTTCATACCTAAAATACGCAATATCAAGCTCAAGTATAAGAGGCGATATAATAGTTATTTATTTGCAACAGGTATTCCACTTGTCATTTCAACTATTTCAATGACTATTTATTCAAGGGTCAATCAGTTTTCCCTTTCCTATTTTTCAGGCAGCTATGAATTAGGAATTTATTCTGTTGCGCTTACCCTTGGTACTGCGTGGGTCTTTATAGGAAATGCACTTTCCATTTCTTTCCTGTCAAAAATCTATTCAGAAAAAGATGAGTTCCTCGCAAAGGATAAAACTTCAGGATTAATAGCTTCAGTGTTTACCGTTTTACTTGTTTTTCCAGTTTTCTTTGTATTGTTTGGAAAGCGCATTATATTTATTTTATACGGGAATGATTATTTGGCTGCTTACCACATACTTGTTATTTTATGCCTGTCGACAATAATTACTTCATTAGGTTTTATTTCTAATAGATATATAGTTAAGTTGTCTGGATATAATTATCTCTCGAAAAAAACCATTCTAATCCTTTTATTCAGCATTCCTATTTCTATTGCAATGGTATATCAATGGGGACTATATGGTGCAGCCTATAGTGTTTTGATAATAGAGTTACTATCATTGACCATTATGAATTATTTCTTTAGGGACGGTGTGGTTTTAAAAATGCACTTGGGGGCCTTTAATTTACGAAACATAAAAAAATTAAAGTGATTTTTACACTTAAATTCTATTTCATAGCATGCGAATTGTAATTAAGAGGTTACAAGTTACATGAACAGACGTGAATTCTCTTTTCTCCTTGTCAGTATGGGGCTTTCATATTCTTGGCTAAAATCATCTTATTCATTCGCACAGCAAGTTAATAATACTGATGTTATAAATATTATAGATTTTGGATGTAAAGCTTATAACTCAAGTGATACTGCTTTGCATGACAATCGAGTTGCTCTACAAAAAATATTTGATTATTGTTTAGCAATGAGTTCTTTAACTAATAAGTCTTATTCTATTTATATTCCGAAAGGCATATTTTATTTATCTTCAACCTCGCTAGATTCCTCGCATGGAGTTCCTGGATCTTTTTGTTTACAGATCTATAGCAATATAAAAATTTATGGCGAAGGTACTTTAAAACTTTTACCTAAGCAATATGGATTGGGTGCTTTTTTCCGTATTTTAGCTAGTGACCAAAATAATAAGATAAGCAATGTCATGATATCTGACATTACTCTCGATGGTAATAGCGCTCATCAAGTTGATGGTGTACAGGCTAGTAATATACTCCTTGAGTGTGCTAATAATATTCAGATTAAAAATATCACCAGTAAGAATTGCAATGGAAATGGCATTCTTATTCGAGGGACAAGACAAATAGATAAACCTGTTGAACAAGTTTCTATCATAGGTTGCATTGTTTCAAATTGCAAAAAAATAGGAATTCAAGTCAGTCAGTTTAATAAATTAACAATATGTAACAATCAAGTTTTCAATTGTTCCGATAACGGCATTGATATATATGGGGACATTGGGCGTAACCCACGAGAACTAACAAATGGGAATAACTTTGAAATATATTCAAATAATGTTTCGGATTGTTTGAATGGTGTTTTTCCAGAAACGGTCTCTAATGGTAAGATCTTCAAAAATACAATTAAAAATATTAGGTGTTCTTCAATTCATGTTAATAGAATTCACGGGTTGCCATCAAGTATTTATATAACTGAAAATATCATTCAAAATGCACCGGTCGCATTTACCATTACAGGGGATATGGCTAATATTATAATCAATAAAAATCATGTAAAAAATGTCAAGGATTATTTTTTCTCTTTTGGTTCTGGTAAAGGGAATGTCTCAGGAGTTATTGCTAGTAATAATGTTCTTGAGGTTGGCCCAAATCTGAAAGCAGTCGTTAACTTTTCAGGGATGAGAGTGAATAACATACAAATCAATGCGAATCGACTTATTTCAGGAAATAATATTAATCAGGTGCCTATGCAGGTAAATAATGCATTATCTTTTAATAAAAACTCTGTAATCTTAAAGTGATATCATAAGAATAAATGCAGGATCATTTACCTAAAGATATTTTTCTTACCTTTCTATCCTTTTTAGTAATTTATAGTATTCTTATTTTCTAAGCTATGATTTTCACTGAGATCCATTAGACAGGAGTATGTAATGTCCAAGCAACAGATCGGGGTTGTCGGTATGGCTGTGATGGGGCGTAACCTTGCGTTGAACATCGAAAGCCGTGGTTATACCGTCTCCGTTTTCAACCGCTCCCGTGAAAAAACTGAAGAAGTGATTGCCGAGAATCCAGGCAAGAAACTGGTTCCTTACTACACAGTACAAGAGTTTGTTGAATCCCTCGAAACACCACGTCGTATCCTGTTGATGGTGAAGGCCGGGGCTGGCACCGACAGCGCCATCGATTCCCTGAAGCCTTACCTCGACATAGGGGACATCATCATTGATGGCGGCAACACCTTCTTCCTGGACACCATCCGTCGTAACCGTGAGCTGTCTGCCGAAGGTTTTAACTTTATCGGTACCGGTGTTTCAGGTGGTGAAGAAGGGGCTCTGAAAGGACCTTCCATCATGCCTGGTGGGCAGAAAGAAGCCTATGAGTTAGTTGCTCCGATTCTGAAGCAGATTGCTGCGGTTGCTGAAGACGGTGAGCCATGTGTGACCTATATCGGTGCCGACGGTGCTGGCCATTATGTGAAGATGGTTCATAACGGCATTGAGTATGGTGACATGCAGCTGATTGCTGAAGCTTATGCGCTGTTGAAAGGCGGTCTGGCACTTTCCAACGAAGAGCTGGCGCAAACCTTCACCGAATGGAACGAAGGCGAGCTGAGCAGCTACCTGATCGACATTACCAAAGATATCTTCACCAAGAAGGATGAAGACGGTAAATACCTCGTCGATGTCATTCTTGATGAAGCAGCAAATAAAGGTACCGGTAAGTGGACCAGCCAGAGCTCACTGGATCTCGGCGAACCTCTGTCCTTGATCACTGAGTCCGTGTTTGCTCGTTATATCTCTTCGCTTAAAGACCAACGTGTAGCCGCTTCGAAAGTGCTGAGTGGTCCGCAGGCTCAATCGGTCGGTGATAAAGCTGAATTTATAGAAAAAGTGCGTCGCGCGTTGTACCTCGGTAAAATCGTTTCCTATGCTCAGGGCTTCTCCCAACTGCGTGCTGCTTCTGATGAATACAACTGGGATCTGAACTACGGCGAGATCGCTAAGATTTTCCGCGCTGGTTGCATCATTCGTGCGCAGTTCCTGCAAAAGATCACTGATGCTTATGCGCAAAACGCTGGCATTGCTAACCTCCTGCTGGCGCCATACTTCAAACAGATCGCTGATGACTATCAGCAAGCGCTCCGTGATGTCGTGGCCTATGCTGTGCAGAATGGTATTCCGGTACCAACGTTCTCAGCCGCAATTGCCTACTATGACAGCTACCGTTCCGCTGTTCTGCCCGCTAACCTGATTCAGGCTCAGCGTGATTACTTTGGTGCGCACACCTATAAGCGCACTGATAAAGAAGGTGTTTTCCACACTGAGTGGTTAGATTAATATTCATCTTATTAGACCTCCAATAATTTATTGGAGGTCTAATATTAAAGTACATATATAATCAAGTCCTACTCTGATAAATAGCATCAAATTAAAAGTTTAGCTATTTATTTTTAGAGTGTTCCTTCGATTTTATCCCCATAAAATAACATCTCGAACATTTTGATATGGAGATGTATGCAATTATTTTCTTTTTGCATGAGTAATCAAAGGTAAATAAAATATGAAGATTCTTGTCACCGGTGGTGCAGGCTTTATCGGCTCTGCTGTGGTTCGTCATATCATTGAAAATACCCGGGACGAAGTCCGTGTGGTGGACTGCCTGACCTACGCCGGCAACCTCGAATCCCTAGCGCCGGTGGCCGGGAGCGAACGCTACTCGTTTTCCCAGACTGATATCACCGATGTCGCTGCTGTGGCGACCCAGTTCAGCGAGTTCCGCCCGGATATCGTGATGCACATGGCGGCAGAAAGCCATGTGGACCGTTCCATTGATGGGCCGGCCGCCTTTATCCAGACCAACGTGATAGGTACCTTCACACTGCTGGAGGCGGCCCGTCATTACTGGTCCGGACTTGGGGAAGTGCAGAAGCAAGCCTTCCGCTTCCACCACATCTCCACCGATGAGGTGTACGGCGACCTGCACGGCACCGATGACCTGTTCACCGAAGATACCCCGTACGCGCCCAGCAGCCCTTACTCTGCCTCCAAAGCGGGCAGCGACCATCTGGTTCGCGCCTGGAACCGTACCTACGGCCTGCCGGTGGTGGTGACTAACTGCTCCAACAACTATGGTCCGTATCACTTTCCGGAGAAACTAATCCCGCTGATTATCATCAACGCCCTGGCGGGTAAACCGCTGCCGGTGTATGGCAACGGGGAGCAGATCCGTGACTGGCTGTATGTTGAGGACCATGCCCGTGCGCTGTACAAAGTGGCGACCGAAGGCAAGAGCGGCGAGACCTACAATATCGGCGGTCATAACGAGCGTAAAAATATCGATGTGGTACGCACCATTTGCGCCATTCTCGACAAGGCGGTGGCGCAGAAGCCGCGCAACATCACACATTTTGCTGACCTGATCACTTTTGTCACCGACCGTCCGGGACACGACCTGCGCTACGCTATTGATGCCGCGAAAATTCAGCGCGATCTGGGCTGGGTACCACAGGAGACGTTCGAGAGCGGGATTGAAAAAACCGTGCACTGGTATCTGAACAACCAGACCTGGTGGCAGCGCGTGCTGGACGGCTCCTACGCCGGTGAGCGTCTTGGCCTCAATAACTGATATCTGACTGATTAAGGTATATATTTATGAAAGGTATTGTTCTGGCCGGCGGCTCCGGCACGCGTTTATATCCCATTACTCAAGGCGTCTCCAAGCAGTTGCTGCCGATCTATGACAAGCCGATGATTTTCTACCCGGTGTCCGTCCTGATGTTGGCGGGTATTCGCGACATCCTGATCATCTCCACACCGGACGACATACCTTCCTTCCAGCGCCTGCTGGGTGACGGGTCGCAGTTCGGGGTGAACTTCAGCTACGCCATCCAGCCGTCGCCGGATGGCCTGGCGCAGGCCTTTATCATTGGCGAGAAGTTCATCGGCAACGATGCCTGCGCCCTGGTGCTGGGAGATAACATCTACTTTGGCCAGAGCTTCGGTAAAAAGCTGGAAGCGGCGGCGGCAAAGACCTCCGGTGCCACGGTGTTTGGTTATCAGGTGCTGGATCCGGAGCGCTTCGGGGTTGTGGAGTTCGATGAGAACTTTAAGGCGCTGTCCATCGAGGAAAAACCGCTGAAGCCGAAATCGGACTGGGCGGTGACCGGGCTTTACTTCTACGACAACAACGTGGTGGAGATGGCGAAGGACGTCAAGCCTTCTGAACGCGGCGAGCTGGAGATCACTACCCTGAACCAGATGTATCTGGAGCGCGGCGATTTGCAGGTGGAACTGCTGGGGCGCGGTTTTGCCTGGCTGGATACGGGCACCCATGACAGTCTGATTGAAGCTTCTCAGTTTATTCACACCATTGAGAAACGTCAGGGGATGAAGGTCGCCTGCCTGGAAGAGATCGGTTACCGTAATCAGTGGCTGTCGGCAGAAGGGGTGGCGGCTCAGGCGGAGCGTCTTAAGAAAACCGAGTACGGTGCCTACCTGAAACGTCTGCTCAGTGAAGACTGAGCCCGCACGGCCATTAAAGGAAAATAACAAGATGAAGATATTACTGATTGGCAAGAATGGTCAGGTAGGCTGGGAGCTGCAGCGTTCTCTGTCCACGCTCGGTGATGTGGTCGCGGTGGATTACTTTGATAAAGACCTGTGCGGCGATCTGACTAATCTGGACGGTATCGCGCAGACCGTGCGTACCGTCCGCCCGGACGTGGTGGTGAATGCCGCCGCGCACACGGCAGTTGACAAAGCCGAAAGCGAGCGGGAGCTCTCCGACCTGCTAAACGACAAAGGGGTGGCAGTGCTGGCGGTGGAGTCGGCGAAGCTGGGTGCCTTGATGGTGCATTATTCCACTGACTATGTGTTCGACGGCGCCGGTAGCCATTATCGCCGGGAAGATGAAGCAACCGGCCCGCTTAACGTCTACGGTGAAACCAAACGTGCCGGTGAACTGGCGCTGGAGCAGGGCAACCCGCGTCACCTGATTTTCCGTACCAGCTGGGTATATGCCACCCGCGGCGCCAACTTTGTCAAAACGATGCTCCGCCTGGCGGGTGAGAAAGAGACGCTCTCCATCATTGACGACCAGCACGGGGCGCCCACCGGCGCAGAGCTGCTGGCAGACTGTACGGCGACGGCAATCCGTAAAACGCTTCGTGATCCGGCGCTGGCTGGTACCTATCATCTGGTGGCCAGCGGCGAGACCAGCTGGTGCGACTACGCCCGCTATGTGTTTGAGGTGGCGAGAGCGCACGGTGCAGAGCTGACGGTTCAGGAAGTGAAGGGCATTCCGACGACGGCCTATCCGACGCCGGCGAAGCGTCCGCTTAACTCTCGCCTGTCGAATGAAAAATTCCAGCAGGCATTTGGGGTGACTCTCCCGGACTGGCGTCAGGGTGTGGCTCGCGTGGTAACAGAAGTCCTGGGTAAATAAACGAGTAGCAAAAGATGAACATTATTAAAACAGATATTCCTGAGGTGCTGATTTTTGAACCACGCATGTTTGGTGATGCGCGGGGTTTCTTCTTTGAGAGCTTCAGCAGCAAGGTGTTTAATGAGGTGGTGGGCCGCCAGGTGGAATTCGTCCAGGACAACCACTCCCAGTCCCAAAAAGGTGTATTGCGCGGGCTGCACTATCAGCTGGATCCGCACGCTCAGGGCAAACTGGTTCGCTGCGTGGAAGGTGAGGTATTTGACGTGGCGGTGGATATCCGACGTTCATCGCCAACCTTTGGCAAATGGGTGGGAGAGGTGCTCAGCGCAGAGAATAAACGTCAGCTGTGGATCCCGGAAGGATTCGCCCACGGGTTTATGGCGCTGAGCGATACGGTGCAGTTTGTCTACAAGGTGACGAACTACTACGCGCCGCAGTCAGAGCGGAGCATCATCTGGAACGATCCGGAGATAGGGATTGACTGGCCGGCGCTGAGCGACTGCGTGCTGTCGCTGTCGGAGAAAGATCTGCAGGCACATACTCTGGCTACCGCAGAATTATATAAATAATTAGGTTATTTTTCCCTAAAGTGGCGGGTTCCAGATGGAGCTCGGCATGTTTATTTGTCGAGCTGCCGGGGTAACCGGCTGACCTGACTAACCTTCTTTCTAAGCGTAAAACCGCCCACAGCAATATTTAAATTCGTGGCTAGCCGCCATTATCCAGTTAACTGATTAAAGTGTAATCTCATGAAAATTACTATTTCCGGTACAGGTTATGTTGGTTTATCGAACGGGGTCCTGATTGCGCAAAACCACGAAGTAGTGGCCCTGGATATCGTACAGGCCAAAGTGGATATGCTTAACCAGAAGATCTCTCCGATTGTCGATAAAGAGATTCAGGAATATCTGGCAGAAAAACCGTTATATTTCCGTGCCACCACGGATAAGCACGACGCGTACCGTAATGCCGACTACGTGATTATTGCCACGCCGACCGATTACGATCCCAAAACCAACTACTTCAACACCTCTACGGTGGAAGCGGTTATTCGCGATGTCACAGAGATCAACCCGAACGCGGTCATGGTCATTAAATCGACCATCCCAGTGGGGTTCACCCGCGACATCAAAGAACGTTTAGGGATTGATAATGTCATTTTCTCTCCTGAGTTCCTGCGTGAAGGACGTGCGCTGTACGACAATCTGCATCCGTCGCGTATTGTCATCGGTGAGCGCTCCGCGCGTGCCGAACGTTTCGCTGATCTGCTGAAAGAAGGCGCGATTAAGCAGGATATCCCGACCCTGTTTACCGACTCTACCGAAGCGGAAGCGATCAAACTGTTCGCTAACACCTATCTGGCGCTACGCGTTGCCTATTTTAACGAGCTTGATAGCTATGCTGAAAGCCAGGGGCTGAACAGCAAACAGATTATCGAAGGGGTATGCCTGGATCCGCGTATCGGCAACCATTATAACAACCCGTCCTTTGGCTACGGCGGCTACTGCCTGCCGAAAGATACCAAGCAGCTGCTGGCGAACTACGAATCGGTCCCGAACAATATCATCGCGGCTATCGTCGATGCCAACCGTACCCGTAAAGACTTTATCGCGGATTCTATTCTCGCTCGTAAGCCGAAAGTGGTGGGTGTGTATCGCCTGATCATGAAGAGTGGTTCGGACAACTTTCGCGCCTCTTCTATTCAGGGCATTATGAAGCGCATCAAGGCGAAAGGTATTCCGGTTATTATCTATGAACCGGTGATGCAGGAAGATGAGTTCTTCAACTCCCGCGTCGTGCGCGACCTGAATGCCTTCAAACAAGAGGCGGATGTGATCATCTCTAACCGTATGGCGGAAGAGCTGGCGGATGTCGCACATAAGGTTTATACCCGCGATCTGTTTGGCAACGATTAATCCTGTCTGTCACTGGCGGCCTACCGCCGCCAGTGTGTTTTCCGCTCATTCAGTAAATTGTGATGGACATTACGATCCTGCTCAAAAGCCGTTGCGGGTTGAAAACAGGTCCGATAAGTTAAACTTATCTTGTGAAGAGCTACCGTCACTGTGATGTAGATGCCGGAGATAAGCGCCGGGAGGTAAAACAAAGCCTGCAACGCAGGCTTTTGTTATTTATGTCCTATGGAAGGTGCGAACAAGTTCCTGATATGAGATCATCATATTCATCCGGAGCGCATCCCAGAGGGACATCATGAGCCATCAACTCACCTTCGCCGATAGTGAATTCAGCACTAAGCGCCGTCAGACCCGAAAAGAGATTTTCCTCTCCCGCATGGAGCAGATTCTGCCATGGCAGAATATGACCGCTGTCATCGAGCCGTTTTATCCCAAGGCGGGCAATGGCCGACGGCCCTATCCGCTGGAGACCATGCTGCGTATTCACTGCATGCAGCATTGGTACAACCTGAGCGACGGTGCCATGGAAGATGCCCTGTACGAAATCGCCTCCATGCGCCTGTTTGCCCGATTATCCCTGGATAGCGCCCTGCCGGATCGCACCACCATCATGAATTTCCGCCACCTGCTCGAGCAGCATCAACTGGCCCGTCAATTGTTCAAGACCATCAATCGCTGGCTGGCCGAAGCAGGCGTCATGATGACCCAAGGCACTTTGGTGGATGCCACCATCATTGAGGCACCCAGCTCTACCAAGAACAAAGAGCAGCAACGCGATCCGGAGATGCATCAGACCAAGAAAGGCA
>ERZ791932.393-NODE-393-length-25351-cov-159.096063_pt1 | contig 25351 bp, 22 predicted proteins | sample MGYA00510126_ERZ791932 | MGnify/ENA primary metagenome ERZ791932 (study PRJEB30046, sample SAMN00993244) | human gut metagenome | study: EMG produced TPA metagenomics assembly of the A metagenome-wide association study of gut microbiota in type 2... | reverse complement strand
CTGGTACTGGAAATAGAATCTTTCCATTTCTTCGCTGCTGTACATAAATCTTGATATTTTAGTTCAGCAGCGAAAGTATACATTCCTAAATTAAGCCCTAATTTGAGTGCTTACCCCTTCCCCTTCAAAAGGGCACTTTATAGTGTCCTAAACCAAGTATTATTAAAAATCAATTCTGATTTTAACATTAGCCATAGGCTAATAAGATCTTTGAGAGGATTAAGTTCGGATAATCCCTACAGCTATTAAAGAAAAAAATGATTCGCCCTCGGGAATCGAGATCGCCATCTACCTCTTCCCTATGATCTACCTTCGCTTCCGTAAGTCAGATATCCGTGAAAGATGATACATCTTATAACAAAAAGATCATACATCTTACACCGACAAGATGATACATCTTACAGCGATAAGATCACACATCTTTATTTGACAGCAAATGCAGCCGCACATATTTTCCAGAGAGCTGCTGATTGGCATAATCGAGCTGTTCTTGAAGAGATTCAACCTTACGTTCCACCGATTTACGAAGCTTATGTTCTTCGGATAATATCTTCCCGAAAGTAAGTATTCAATTCAAGGCCTTACATCAGAGCCCTAATTCAAATGTACTCATTTCGATAGTTTCTCAATAAAAAAGCGTGTAGCCTGCAATAAAGGGAGTAAATCTTCTTTAACAGTAGTATATATAATATCTGCATCAATTTCAAAATAGCCATGCGCTATATGGTCACGAATCCCCTTGACAGCTTTCCATGGTATAGAAAGATACAGAATGTATATCTTTTTCCCATTCCAGCAACAACAGAATTGATTCTTCCACTTGCTTTAAAACAGAGATTATTCCAAATACATGCCCAATTCCACTAAAAGATAAAGTTTGGGAGCCATCTCTACGCATACATCAACATCACTATTCGGCTGTTGTTCTCCACGGGCTACAGAACCAAACAAACGAAGAGAACTTACACCAAAATGACGTTGCAAGGTATCCGCACACGACCTTATCAACTCAATACATTCCTCCTTCGTCTTCATTCATATTCCTTTTTATTGTCTCAATGATTGCATATCAATTTGATCGTATGCAAATATAGTCAATTCCTTTTTACCGCAAATATTCCTCCCCTAAAATATTCCGGCTCGATATGGAAAAGCGTATTTACGATTCAATCACCCAGTCTCTCAACGTATGTCGCTCACTGTCAAAATTAATACCCACCTTTACGATCGGCAACCCACAGAGGGCGAAGCGCTCCGGATAATCGCGCAAATGGATTTGTTCAAGGGCTATGTCCGCGGTTTTATTTAACTTCAATTCCACGACATAAAGCATTGTTGGGGTACGCATCACCATATCCACACGGCCTCTGGGGGTACGGACCTCCACGTCCACATACATTCCTAACAGGCTGAAGATCGTGTAAAGCAACGATTGGTAATGACCCTCGTAATCCGTATGGTCACATTGAGGGATGGTGGACAGGAAGGTCTGCAACAGACGCAAAGCATCATCCATACGCTCTCCCGCGATCGCTTCGAAAAGAAGGGCTACCGTGGTAAGTCCATCCGCTGTGTATTGACGCAAATAATTGGGCAATAAACTCTTCATCAGCCCCATGCGTACTTCCTTGTTCGGGATGTCGAGCGTGTACAAATTCGTGAGCGAGGAATAATCCTTTATCGTGATATAACCGCTCTGATAGAGCAAGGGCGTAATATCAAGCATCCGTTCCGTAGGTGCGTCAAACGACTCTGCCAGCACTTTACGTGCCCCTATTTGCTGGGGCTTCACATGATACTTGCCCAGCATCTCGATCAAATAGGTGGGCGTACCGCTACCGAACCAATAGGAATTCAATTTGCCATCGGCAAAAGCATTCATCAAACTGAATGGGTTGTAGACATCCGGGGAGGGCCAGGTGAAATGATAGCCATCGTAATTATTTTTCAATTTGTCCAAAACCTCCTCGCTCGACACGTTCAACTTTCCAGCCAGCAAGTCCAAGTCCTTATCCATTTGCGTACGCATCTCTTCTTCCGTAATACCGCAAATGGCAGCATACGGCTCATCCATGCTGATATTTTTGATATTGTTCAACTCGCTGAAGATGCTCAATTGAGAGAACTTCGTGATACCCGTCAGGAATACGAAACGTAAATAAGGATCACAGGCTTTCAGCGGACTATAGAAGTTACGCATCACGTCGCGAAGCTTCGGCAGCTCTTTCTCCTCATGCACCACGTCCAGCAAGGGGGCATCGTACTCGTCGATCAAGACAACCACTTTTTGACCGGTTTTCTCGTAAGCTCGTTCTATCAGGCCTTGCAAACGCTGATTAGGTCTTACCTCATCTTCTTTTCCAGAACCATATAGATCTTCATATCTCGACAGTTTTAGGCTCAATTCCAATTCCAAATCCTTCTGATCCAAATGCTTCGCCGTACTCATATCAAAGTGAAGCACGGGATATTTTATCCATTCGGTCTCCAGCTGTTCAATTGCCAACCCTTCAAAAAGCTCTTTACATCCCTCGAAATAACTATGGAGTGTAGAAGTAAGCAACGACTTTCCGAAACGACGCGGACGACTCAAGAACAGATACTTGGAATCCGAATGTGTCATTCGGTACACATATTCCGTCTTGTCAATATACAAATAATTCTTTCCGCTGATTTCCGAGAAAGTTTGTATTCCTATCGGGTAAAGTTTCCGTTGCCGCATCATTTATTCCTCCTTTGCTCATTGTTGTTTTACAAAGGAACAAAACACATCCGTATTTTCCTAGCCATTCCCCCTTTTTTATTTTATACAAAAGGCCCCCTCTTCAATCCAACTCCTCAAACCTTGAGTTCTGGCTCTTGAACTCGGGGACGAAGGCTTTCATCTCCTTCACCATCGGGAGGATCTGGACACGGAGGGACAATTCGGTCAATAGCCGGATATGCTCTACTACGTCCTTATAGTCGTACTCGCGCACCGCGGCCACACGGATCTTCTCGTGAGGGGTCTCTTTCGTGTTCTCCTTGTTGTTCAATAGTTCCTCGTAGAGTTTCTCGCCGGGGCGAAGGCCGGTGTACTTGATCTCGATGTCCTTGTCTACCTGCAATCCGGACAGCTCGATCATGCGTCTCGCCAAGTCCGCTATCTTCACCGGCTCACCCATGTCGAAGATGAAGATCTCGCCGCCCTTGCCCATCGTGCCAGCCTCCAATACCAGACGGCAAGCCTCCGGGATCGTCATGAAGTAACGGATGATATCGGGATGGGTGACCGTTACGGGGCCGCCCTTGGCGATCTGTTCACGGAAACGGGGGATAACCGAACCGTTGCTGCCCAATACGTTTCCAAAGCGGGTCGTGATGAAGCGAGTATCACCTTTCAGCTCGCCCCGCTCGATCGCGAGGCTCAGGCTCTGCACGTAGATCTCGGCCAAACGCTTGCTGCAACCCATGATGTTCGTGGGGTTCACCGCCTTGTCCGTGCTGATCATCACGAACTTCTCCACCCCATAGCTTACGGCGGCGTCCGCCATCAAACGGGTACCGAACACGTTCGTATGGATCGCCTCGCAGGGGTTCTCCTCCATCAAGGGGACGTGCTTGTAAGCCGCCGCATGGAACACTACTTGGGGGTGCCAGTTGCGGAACACATAATCCACACGGTCCGGGCTACGGACATCGCCGATCACCGGGACAAAGTTCAGTCCCTTGTATTTCTCTTCCAATTCCAGACGGAGATTATGCATCGGAGTCTCGGCGGAGTCGAAACAAACCAGCTTCTTAATCGGGAAATGAGCCAGCTGGCGACAGATCTCGCTACCGATACTGCCCGCGGCTCCCGTGACAAGCACGGTCTTCCCTTCCAACAGATTGCCGATTTCGTCCAGATTAATATGGATCTCCTCACGACCCAACAAGTCCTCGATACGGATCTCCCGGACCGAACGTTTCGCCTCACCCCCACTAAGTTCTTCCATCTCCGGGACGACCAGCGTCTTCAAGGAGGCCTGCTCGCAATAACGGATCAAACGGTCACGCTCCTGATGGGCAACCTTTATATTGGGGAAGAGAACGCCATCCAAGCTGTTGCGAGGGATCAAGCGATACAGATCCTCCACGTTCTCGATCTGGTAGACCGGTAACTCTGCGATCCGGATGCTTTTCTTGGAATTGCCAAAGGAAAGGAAGCCCATGATGCTATAATTCTGCATGAATACCTGACGGTTCGCCGATGTGGCGATCATCACGCTCTCCTCCTCCGTGCCAAAGACCAGTACCCGCTTGCGTTTCTTGCCGAGTTGCAGGAGGACACTGTTATAGACATTGATCACGAAGACACGCAACGTGACCAACATCACGATCGTCAACGTGCTGTCCATGATTCCGCCCAGCCAATAGATAGAGGGGCTGAAACGGGCTTTCAACAGCCAAAGCAGCAGGAACATCAAGAGCGACTTGCCGATCGCAGCACCACCGATCCGCCACAAGCCACGCAGCGTAGAATGGCGAATAACCCCATGATATGCTTTGAACAGCAAGAACGAAACGATACTGCCCACAAATGAGGAGAGGCCTACTTTCAGCACATCAGACTCTCCAATACGTATATGCAGAATGGAGAACATTCCTAGTACGCCCAGTAACGATACGGAGAGCGAGACGAAAAGGTCCGCACTAAAAATGATCCAACGGTTGATATACCGCAAATTCACCAGACGACCTAAGGCCAATCGCCATCTGCCCTTATGAAAATCCATCATTTGTATTTTGTTTGTTTTATATTCAATGCCCTAACTTTTCCCAACGGCGGTGCCTGTGACTCGTGGCGTCCCGAAGCGGCGGGCGTAATACAGCTTTCCGTCCGCAAAACCCTACCACCGCACATATGGATGATCTGGATCGCATGGGTGGCATTGGGCAGGATCTGCACATAGCCGCCATAGATATGGAAGACGGAACGTGCTTGTTCCGCCCGCCCATAGTTTTCTGTCATATCGTAATTTTTTCTTTAAGGTTATCACTTTTTTTATCTCTCCCTAAAAAATGAAGTATATCTTACTTTCCCAATGAAGTATATATCCTTTCCCCGATGAAGTATATATCCTCGGGCACATGCAGTATATCTTTTCAAAAACGGTCTGTCGTACGAGTCCTCGGCCGGCTGCTCCAAGCGTCGTTGATACGGGCACGGATGTTGCAGATGCTTTTGCCCTTCGCGATCTGCGGGGTGATGGGTAGAAAAAGGCGGATAAAACGCTCTTTGACCATCTCCTCGGGGGTTATTTTCGGCTCGTTCTCTTGCATGACCAGAATGACTTGGGCCAACTCGGTAACTGTCCGGCACTCGACGATCTGCGCAAGATAGCGTTCCAGATCCTCTTCCTTATTTATATAGGCACGAAAACGGACCGCTTCACTCATGAGGTCGGATCTACCGTCTGCCTCCTCTTGGGAGGTCTCCCCGTGATATTCTTCCACATAGAAGTTCTGGATGGCTTCCGTGGCGTTGGGGAGTATCTGGTTGTTGCCGCCGTGTATGGTAATCGTTATATCAGACATAAGGTATATATGAATCGTTTGTCAATGAAAAGTAAACAGTTTGTCAACGGTTATCAACGGATTTGATTTCGCTATCCGGGGGTTGTACTTTCGCATTGTCAACAATAAGTTTAATCTTTTAAAAAAAAGAAGTATGATTAATTATTCAACTTACATGTGGAAAAGTCCACTGGATGAGACAGCAAAGGAACAGGCGTATGCCAAGAACCAAGTGACGAAAGTGATGAGTTTCGATGATTTCGTGAAGCACATCTCAGATCACAACGGTGTTTTCACACGCGGCACGGTAAAAGGAGTGGTAAGCGACACCTGCTCATGTCTGGTGGAACAATTGCTGAACGGCTACAAGGTACAATTCGGCGAACTGGGAATCTTTAGCATCTCCCTCACCTGCGAGCCGGCCGCTACACTCAAGGAGTTCACCAGCGACAACATCAAAGCGGTAAATCTCCTATTCACCCCGGGAGTTGACTTCGAGAACCTACGTTCCAAAGCGGAGTTCCACCTGGTAACCAGCCGTGCGGTCCAAGCCGCCTCGCTGAAGGCGGTAAAGGAGAATAAAGACACGGTGGACTTGGCTGCGTTGAAGAAAGGAGACTCAGAATCTCCCGATGAGATCTAAATCCTACCATTGAGAAATACGGCTCTCAAACCATGAAGCTTATTTTATTCATTTATTTAAAGACTACAAGTATGAAAAAAACAAATTGGAAGAGCGTCTTGCTCTACATCATCCGTATTGTCGAACTGGTCATCACCGGTGCTGCCGGTGGAGCCGCTAGCGGTTGGATCGGATGAGAACCATCACGCTGATTATCGTGCATTGCTCTGCCAATAGGCAGGGCAGCACTTTACGGATGATGGACATCGACCGTCTGCATCGCTCTCTCGGCTGGAATGGCTGCGGATATCACTTCGTTATCCCGACCGATGGTACGATCGAGACCGGTAGGCCCCTTGAACAAGTGGGTGCTCACTGTAAGAACCACAATCGGTACAGTATCGGGGTTTGCTATATCGGAGGACTCGCCAACGATGGAAAGACTCCCATGGATACCCGAACGGAAGCCCAACGAGAAGCCCTACAGGGTTTGCTTCGTGAATTGCATCAGCGATTCCCCAAAGCCCTAATCGTGGGACATCAAGACTTGGACCCGTCGAAATCCTGTCCCTGTTTTAATGTCGTGAACGAGTTTTCCGATTAGTTTAACGCAGGGAGTCCCTTCACCTCCCTCGTATGCCACGCTTGGTAGGCGGGAGCGGAGAGTTCAGGTACAGTCAATAACTTGTAATCTGCCCCGTTCTGCTTAGCTATATGTTTTCGTTCATACAAACGAAGGGAACGATCCGTTACGGAAACCATGACAACCGGAAAAGGATAAGCGTACAGGCGCATCGGCGTGATCTCACTATCCGGAAAGGCACGACGCAATTGATAAGCGGAACGTTCGAACGCGACCCAATAAGATCCCGTACAATATAAATGGATCGAGGTCTGATTCGCACACTCACGATCCATGATCTCTCTCAAATGCCCTTTCAGCAATAGCATCAAACGGATACCGGAGGGAGTTTCGCTTTCCTTTCTCATGACAGTCTACTATTTAATGTTTTAGCCAAATATCGTAATCGTGTAAACGCTGTATCAACAAGGCCTTGCTTCTCTTAGGCGAAGGGTCATCCCTCCAGGGATCTACCAGCTCATGCGCCATACGGTAATACAGGTTGCTATTCGTGCAGCCGTAAAGCGTGACGAGCAGTAAGGCACTAGAATTCACAGCCTTAACCAATGGAAGCATATTGCGTAGGGTGGAATGCAAGCGTTCAAACTCCTCTTCCTGATCCAACAGCTTATAGGCCGGAAGGAGTAATGAGTAAACCTTGCAACGCATCACGTCGGTCTCCACACGAAGGGAAGCATAGCCCTTCAGCACCTCACGAACCAGAAGTTCGTCTTCCTTTTCCAATTTGCCCGAGAGATAATAATGCCCCAACGCCTTGTGCATACCTTCCGATAAACGCTCGTTATCCAAATGGGTATAAACGTGCTTGCCTTTCGTATTCAACTCGATCAGCTCATACTCGCCTTGCCTTACCTCAAATAGAGGAACCCACATACAGTCAAGGATACGTACCATGACATCCTTATGACCTCCACCCGGTTGCACCACCACCTCAGCTTCCATCCCCATGAAAGAACCCGAGGTGATACGTACACGGTCACCTTTCAGCAAGCGACCGCTATCCGGTACGTACACCGGAAGCTCATTGGAATAAGATTCAGCCATCCAGCGTAAGGTCTCCATCTCATGATCTGACAGGTAAGGGAAATAAGAGTGTTCGCCCACGGATACCCGAGGAAGAAGATTATACAAAGGCATGATACGTTTCAAACGGAAAATCTCATTCTCCGAAGCATGGATAAACACATAGTTGTATAAAAGAGGCTTCCTCGTATTGACCATCTTGCCTCCCACCTTGCGAGCCTCGACATACGAGGGGGCAAAGTACTCGAACAAGGGTTCCCCACAACGTTTACGACGGGAAAGCTCGGCATCTAATCCTTTTGACGAATAGATATTATCACGTCCCCCTATGGCGGTAGGAAGCGTCAGTACGTACCAGCGTACAGCCTCCTGACTACGGCGATTGCGTATATGCACCATAGCTCTATCAGAGCTATTACTTGTCATGATATTCATTGAGGAAGATAATTCAGAGCCTTATCAAGATATCATTGTAATACCCTGATAAATAAATACTTATATGAAAACAAAAAGGAATTACTGAAAATTTGCATCCCTTCAATACTCATGCTACTTGGCGAGTAGCGTCATTTCATGCTGCAAATGTAGTAAAAAATAACATAACACAAGCAAACATTAGGCTTTGTTTGTGTTTCAACCTTGATTCTCTTTAAATCTTCGTTCTTATTTCTGATGTATAGACATGGCAATAGAAACGAAATGGCCTCGTATTCCCGAAATCATCACGTTATCCGAAGTAAATTCTACATGATGTATGTAGAGACGGAGCGTGCTCCGTCTCCCATCGCCTGATAGTAACTTAAAATACCATTTTGAGAGGATGAGACGGAGCACGCTCCGTCTCTACAACTAAGGGATATTCTTTTACTCCTCTTGTTAAGGCTACTCGCCAAGTAGCGTACTTTTCTTCACCCTACTTTCGGCGCATAATTATACACACTCTCGAAACAAAGTTTGTTTACGGTTGAGAGCTTTTCTAAAGAGAAACTCTTCAAGTATATTTGCGTAGTCTTGATAGATTTATGCCCTAACAGTTCACTGATCATCTCGATCGGTACGTTTTGTTCCTTCAAGGTCGTGGCGAAAGAATGGCGAATCGTGTATGAGGTAACCCGAGTACGAATACCGATGGATTCCGACAGTGTTTTCAATCTGCGGTTAAAACCTCCTAATACGGTATTATATTCCTTGTAGGCATCCTCACCGGTCTTCATTCCCTCTAAAAACGGAAACAGATAGGGCGAATCCTCGGTTGTATCGGCTGCCAACTCATTCAGCAGCCCTTGTGCCTCCGCTGGGATCTCCACCTGTATAAGGGATCCGCTTTTCTGCCGATAATAAGACAAGATCCCTTCCTTGATATCCTCCTTTCGCAAATGCGCTAAATCTACGAAAGCCATCCCGCAAAACAAAAACATCAGGCAAAAGGCTGATTGGGTCCTCTTCTGTTGCGGATCTGTCACCGGGCTTGTCATCAGCAAGCGCAGGCTTTCCGAAGGCAACGCCTTTTTACGTTTACTCTCAACCCCCGTAAACACATTCTTAAACAAATGAGGGATATAGGCAGCCTCACCCACCTCTACCGCTAAATTATAGATGTGACGAATCCGGCGCATATAAGTAGATACCGTGTTACGAGCACATCCCTTGGCCAACAGCCAAGATTGATAACGCAAAAGTGTATCCCGATTAATATACGCATAAGGAATCTCTTCCCGGCCACAAAAACATTTAAACGACCTCAACGCATCTTGATAACTCTTCGCCGTGGAATAACGCTTTTTCTCACGCAGGTAGGTGATATACGTAAGTACACCCACCACAAAATCATTCTCATTCATACTTTATCTCCTTAAGAATTAATACATAAAAAAATCCTCTATCTCTCCGTTGGCACGGGAAAGATAGAGGATCTTCATAAAATCCTTAAAGGAAGATATTATTTTCCGGCTTTCTCAGCAGCAGCTTTCTTATTGATCTTCTTCTTCTGCAACTCGTAAGCGATCGGAGTAGCGACGAACAAGGTAGAATATGTACCGACAATGATACCTAATAAGATAGCGAACGTAAAGCTTCGGATCGTGCTACCGCCCAAGATGAAGATACACAATACAACCACCAACGTAGTTAATGATGTATTAAATGTACGACACAAGGTAGAGTTCAACGCATCATTGATCACTTGATAACGATCACGCTTCGGATACAAAGCGATCGTCTCACGGATACGGTCGAATACAACCACGGTATCATTGATAGAGTAACCGATAATTGTCAAGATAGCAGCGATAAACGTCTGGTCTACCTCCATTGAGAACGGAAGAACCTTCCATAACAAGGTATAGAAAGAGATGATACAGAACGTTGTCGTTGCCACGGAAGCGAACGCACCTACAGAGAACGATATATCACGGAAACGAAGCAGGATATAAGCGGCCATACAGATCATGGCGAAGATTACCGCCAAGATAGCGCTATTCTTGATATCGTCTGCCATACTAGGACCTACCTTCTGTGAACTTTGTATGAAAGTAGTCGTGAACTCATCTAATGTAGTTCCTTCCGGAAGTAAGGATTTCACGCCCTCAAACAATTTATTCTCGATCTCTTGATCTACCGTAGGATCATTATCATCGATCTTATAGTTGGTAGACACACGTACTTGATCCGCTGTACCGATCTGGATAACACTAACAGAACCGTCTAACTGAGCGTCCAGCATATTACGAACATCGTCTGTCTTCACCTCTTGATTGAAGCGGATCACGTAATTACGTCCACCCGTGAAATCGATACCATTATTCAAACCGATCGTCATAAAGGAGATAGCACCTAAGACGATGATTGCCGCCGGAATCAAATAACCGACCTTGCGAGCACCCAAGAAATTGATCTTTGGGTTTGTCAGCAAGTCTTTCGTCAGAGAAGTCGTGAATGTCACGTTCTTCAATTTATCTTTCGCTAACAATGCCTCATAAACGATACGAGTCAAGAACACGGCTGTAAGGAAGGAAGCGAACAAACCGATGATCATCGTCGTAGCGAAACCACGGATAGGACCTGTACCGAAATAGAACAATACGATACCGGTAATGATAGATGTCAAGTTAGAGTCGAAGATAGCGGAAAACGCATTGCCGTAACCATCGGCAATTGCCTTTCCTAAAGACTTACCGGCACGAAGTTCCTCTTTCGTACGCTCATAGATCAATACGTTCGCATCGACTGCCATACCTAGCGTCAACACCATACCGGCAATACCCGGCAAGGTAAGAACGGCTTGGAAAGAAGCAAGGATACCCATCGTGAAGAAAATGTTCAATACCAAAGCACCATCGGCGATCAATCCCGGTACCAATCCATAGAATGCGCACATATAGATCATCAACAGCACCAATGCCAACACGAAAGAGATCACACCCGCATTGATAGCCTCTTGTCCTAATGACGGACCAACGACGTCTTCTTGAACGATATGTACGGAAGCAGCCATCTTACCCGATTTCAATACGTTCGCTAAGTCCTTCGCCTCTTCCGGTGTAAAGTGACCGGTGATTTGTGAACGACCTCCCGTGATCTCATCGTTTACGTTCGGAGCGGAATAAACCATCTCATCCAAAACGATAGCGATCTGGCGACCGATATTCTCTTTCGTCAAACGAGCCCAAGCCTTAGAGCCTTCGGCATTCATAACCATGTTAACCATTTGCTCTGAACGACCGGCTTGTTGCATAAAGTCAGCGTTAGCATCTGTTACTACGTCACCACCTAAAGCGGGACTTCCGTCACGGTTCGTTACCTTCAAGGCATATAACTCAAAGAACTGCTCTTTATCATCGATCGCCTTTACACCCCATTTTAAAGCCAAGTTACGAGGCAATACCTCTTTCACTTGTTTCATGTTCAGGTATTCGCTGATCTTCTCCATATCTTTTGCTTGAGCGATACCTACCGTCGAACCCGGAGACAACTGACCGTTGTACTGGCTAATCTGCAATAAAGCAAATAATGGATGTTGCTTAGCGAACTCTTCCATGCTTTGATTAGCTTCCGTATCTTTTTTATCTTGACCAAGCTCAGCCAACAAAGAATCGGCCTCACTTACATTCGCATCAGCGGCATCAGCGATTTTCTCAACATTATCGGTAACTACAGAATCAGCGGAAGCCTCCTTACTTAGGATAGTAGCCAATACATTATCAGCGGCAACCAATTGTTGATAGATTTCCGGCAACTTATAAGTTTCCCAGAATTCCAAGTTAGCGCTACCTTGAAGCAACTTACGAACACGTTCCGGTTCTTTCACACCCGGCAACTCAACCAAGATACGACCCGCTGTCTCCAAACGTTGGATGTTCGGAGAAACCACACCGAAACGGTCGATACGAGTACGCAATACGTTGAATGAGTTATCAATCGCACTTTGCAACTCTTGTTTCAAAACAGAAACAACCTGAGCGTCTGAGCTTTGGGGCGTGATTTTATCTTTTAACTCGAATGTACTGAAAATAGCGGAAAGACGTGCGCCGCTATCCAACTTCTTATACTCCTCAGCGAAAAGGTCGATGAAATCTTTTTGGCTAGTCGCTTGATGCGCATAAGCTAAATCCAACGCCTTGTTGAAATTCTCGTCTTGGTTGTTGTTAGACAACGAACGGATTACATCCGCCACGTTCAACTCAAGGACAACGTTCATACCGCCCTTTAAGTCAAGACCTAAACTAATTTCCATTTCACGGCATTGCTTAAGCGTATAGCCTAACCATACCTTCTGAGTAGATAGTGAGTCTAAATAAGCACTCTCTTTCGCAGGATCTCCACCCGCATACTCAGCGGCTTTACTGTTGTAATGTTGCGTCACGAACGAGAACGACAAATAGAACAAACAGACAAGCGTAAGTAACACCGCGAAGACCTTTACAAATCCTTTGTTTTGCATCTGAATCTTAGGTTTATGTTATTACATTATTTATATTCGTTTTTTCACAGGGTGCAAATATAGACTTTTTTTCTTTGATAAAGAGCAATTAGTATAATTATTTGTCACGCTCATAGTTTATTTCAAACGCAAATGTATATCTTTGGGGCTAAAATAATAAGGAAAATATACCATGAAACAGTTATTATTCGCTCTGTTATTTATCCCCGCCCTGCTATTCGCACAAGAGGATCAACACTATCTGGCAGGGGCCGTTCCGGTTGCAGACGGTAAAGTCGTTTTTACCCGAGAGATTAATGCCCCCTCTTTAAGCAAGGCACAAATCTACCAACAACTATTAAAATGGGGACAAGAAAATTTTAACACAAAGGAAAGTAGAGTAGCTTATCAAAATGAGGCAAAAGGCGAGATCGCCATTATCGGGGAAGAATATATAGTATTCTCCAGCACAGCCTTATCCCTCGATCGGGCGATGATGAAATACCGTATTATCATTGAATGTAAGGAACATGCTTGTACCCTGCAACTTGCGGGCATCCGATATGAATATAACGTGTCTTACCAGAACGAGCCGGAGAAATACCTAGCCGAGGAATGGATCACGGACGAGTATGCCTTGAATAAGAGCAAGACGAAATTGAACCGTATCAGCGGTAAGTTCCGTAAGGCCACGATTGACTTCGCGGATAAGACGTTCGATAGCGCAGCCAACGCATTAGGGGCACAGTTGCTGACAGCCGCACCGGTAGAACCAGTATCCGCTCCGCAACGGGAAACACGACCTGTGGCACCGATGGAAGGTTTCGTAGCGTTCCAAGCGGACAAAATACCTAGCACGATCCTCCAGATGTTACCGGACAACGCTTTACAGATCAAAGCCGTAAAAGGAAATACGACCGACGCAAACGTTGAATGGAAAGGCATAGGCAATATGTTTGGTAAAACGATCAGTACAATCTCCATATCCAAAGATAGTCCTGCTTATAAAGCGATTGGCAATAACGACGTATATCGATTATCCTTCTCCAATCCCGGCACATCTGCCGATGCGCCATGGATTATTATCGAGTGCCGTAAACAAGGCGAGACCGCCGAAGGACAGCAAACGATGTTAATCGGCGAGATTACGAATGTATGGATCAAATAACGAAAAAGAGAGTTGCATTTATGAAAAAGATTCTATTATTAATATATATGATGTTCCCTGTGCTAGTCATGGCGCAGGGGCATAAAGGCGAGGTAGACGAATGCGCCCCCATGAAAAACGGGAAGGTATGCTATAGCGATGATGTAGAGATCGAGAATACCTCTAAACTAGAAATATTCAACGCTATTAACGCATGGGCTAAGAAATCTTATGGAAAAGATGTCTTCTTATCCAACGTAAACTCGAACAAGAACAAAGGGACCATCTTCGTAAGCTCTAAGGTTGAATTATTGTTGAATGATACAGACAAGACTATCATTAAATATAAAATGCGTATCACCTGCTTCGACAACCGATACACGATCGAGGCGAGCGATATCGTATATCAATATGATCCGCTAAACGATAAAAAGTACAAGACCTATAAAGCGGAAGATGTGATCGCCAATAATGGAGATAGCAATACGATAGCGCTGATCAAAGATCCTAAGCTATTCTGTAACGCTACCTTCTTCTTTGTCGAGAACTTGTTCGCCGACGTATTTGACGCTGCGCAGAACGCAGAATCCGAGTGATGAAACCCTTTTATTCAAGTTTCAGATAACACCATAACGGGTAGTGGTCTGAATAAGCGACCTTATCCACGGAACAATTCATAGAGGTCATGTTCGGGGAATGCAGGATATTATCGATACGGAACCAGAAGAAATTTTGATTATAGGTAATACCCATTCCCCGACCAGACTCGGCAAAGGCATCCGTCAAATCCCCTTGGATCGTACGGTGCGCATAAGAAATAGGCGTATCATTAAAGTCACCGCATACCAAGACATACTCTCCTTTCGCGTTCTTAATCTCTTCTGATACCGCTTCCGCTTGCTTAGCCCGAATCCGGAAAGCAGGTCCTAGCTTTTGCTCGAACGCTCCTTTCAAATCGTCCAACCCATCCGAGCTAAAGCTCTTTATAAGGGATGAATAACGGGTCCGATCCTCCATCGTCAGCTTAAAGGATTCCAAATGGTTATTAATCAAGGTCAACTTCTTTCCCTTGATGTTCACTTCATGCACGGAAGAGCCGTTATAATCCGAATCGTATTTCACCATCCGGGAATTCGACAGCGGATATTTGGAGAACACAGCGATGCCGAAACTCTGGAATTTCGTGGAGCTTTGATAAAATACGGAACGATAAGGATACATGCTCAACGCATCATAGATCTTAGAGGCAGTAAGGCTCTTCTCTGATTTAGCCGTGGCATATTCCTGCAAACAAACAATATCCGCGTCCGAGTTAGCGATATATTGGATAATCTTGTTCGGAGCTATCTTCGTATGATTCTTGTACCCAAAAGCCATCACATTATAAGTCAGCACCTTCAGCACCTCTTCCCGAGGGACATCCTTATGCGAGTGAAACGGAAAATAGCGTTTCACGGGACCCCAACATAACAAGAAGGAGAATATGCCGATCAATAAGAACTTCCATTCCCATAAGAACAGCCAATAGATAATAAAGCAAAGATTGACTACACATAAGACAGGAAAGGCTAATCCCAGATAAGATAACGTCATACTCGTCTCAGGAGACACCCGATCCGAATAAGCCGAGACTATCAACAATACGACAGCCACCACATTCGCTACGACGAATAAGAATTGAAGAAAAATCCGTAGAGTTTTCATAAGTATCTGTTATTTCTTACTGGCGTCGAAAAGTCGCTTTTTCTCTTCAGCGGAAAGGCTCTCATAACCGGAACGTTTCAATTTATCCAGTATAGTATCTAGATCCACCGACTCCTGATGTTTGCGTGCGTTATACTCATAATCCGTCTCGCTACGTTTATAAGTCACACGCATCTTCGGTTTCCGTTTGCCCAAATTCACGAACCAGTCGATCAACCGATTCATTGGAGCGGTCAAGTCCTTTCCATTACGAATACGGGAAGCGAACCACATACCAAACAAAGCCCCGCCGATATGGGCGATATGTCCTCCCGCATTATCAGAAGTCATCGCCAACAAATCGATCACCAGCGTAAAGATAGCCAAATAAATTAATTTGATCCTTCCGATCAAGAATAAATTAATCTCCAAATCCTTCCGGTAAAACGACACGGCGAAAACGATCGCCATAACAGATGCCGAAGCCCCCATCAAATAGCTAAAAGAAGCCACGTTCTGGAAATAAGGGAAAATATTATAAGCAAGGACAAACAATACCGCACCGGCAAGACCTCCCAATATATACAAGCCTCCCAACTGCCGCTCACTGAAGAAATTCAAGAACAATCCCCCGAACCAATACAACCAAAGCATATTGAACAAGATATGCAAGAAGTCAAAATGAGTGAACATATAAGTAAACAACGTCCACGGACGGAAGAGCAAAAGTTCCGGAGAAGCCGGCAACTGCAAATACTGCAAGAAAGGCACCCCTTGCACATTAAAGAGCATAAACAATACGCTGGCCAAACGTATCAAGATAAACAAGCCTACATTTATATATATCAGTTTCGACAGGATATTACCCGACTGAAACGTACGCTTCAAATTAGTAAAAATACCGTCCATTGTCTGCATCTTTCTTTTTCCAATAACGAATTAGGAAATAACCGAATAACATACCCCCCAAATGAGCGAAATGCGCTACCGTATCGCCACCAAAACTAGCCACACCCATAAATAGTTCGGCAAGACCATAAAATATTACGAAATATTTGGCTTTAATCGGGATCGGTATGAACATCAAGTATAAAGGAACATTCGGGAAGATCATGGCGAATGCCAACAAGATTCCGAATACGGCACCCGAAGCGCCAATAGTCACGAAATAATTCAAGAACTCACTCTTGCTGATAATCTGGGCTCCATTCAAGTTTATCATGTCTTGGCTAGCGAAGATCACATCCCGCAAATTAAAGAACCATACCGCCTCTTGTACCAAACCGGCGCCTATACCCGTCACGAAGTAAAAAATCAAGAAACGTTTGGGGCCCCATACGTTCTCCAATACCCGGCCGAACATATAAACGGCGAACATATTAAAAAACACATGCGCAAACGAATGGGTATCGTGCATGAACATATAAGAAACGATCTGATAAGCCTTGAAGTCGGTAGCACCCGGGAAGTGAAGCCCTAATAAATCCACTAAATCGATGCCGACTTTCGGCAGTGCAAGGCTGGCTACCCAAAATAGCAAGTTTATAATGATAAGATTTTTCGTTACCGGCGGGATACTATTCAAGAACCCCGAATTTGTCTGATTCATCATATACTACGTTAATTTAGCGGCAAAGGTAAATATATTTTAGCCGTTTTTGCCCATAATAATACTAAAACATATGTAAATCGGTAAAAAAAGTAGGTTTTTCTTTTGTGATATTTCAAAATAAAACTACATTTGGAGCCGTCTATCGGTTATCATAGTTTTGTTTAATATATTAACAGTCAAACCATCATGAACAAATCAGAATTTATTAGTGCAGTCGCTGAAAAATCAGGTCTCAGCAAAGTGGATGCTAAAAAGGCAGTAGAAGCTTTTGTTGACACAGTTTCTAACGAATTAAAAGAAGGCGGTAAAGTCGCTCTACTTGGCTTCGGTTCATTCTCTGTGTCAGAGAAGGCCGCTCGTAAAGGTGTTAACCCGAAAACTAAAGAAACCATTGAAATCGCAGCTCGCAAGGCCGTGAAGTTCAAGGCTGGTGCTGAATTGAACGAGCTAATCAAATAAGAAACACCATTATTCTCTATAGAAGAAGGATACGATGCAAATTGTATCCTTTTTTTGTGTACCTTTGCGTACAAAATAAAATCCGAATTATAGTTAGACGAATATGGTTATCGAACAACAGATTACCGGGGCTATCATAGCCGGCATCAAAGAGCTGTACGGAGCGGATGTCACCGCTAGCCAAGTGCAGTTACAAAAAACGAAAAAAGAATTCAAGGGGCACTTGACCCTAGTCGTATTCCCATTCCTTCGCATGTCGAAGAAATCTCCGGAGCAGACCGCTCAGGAAATCGGTGAGTACTTGTTGAGAAACGAGCCAGCGGTAGCTGAATTTAATGTAATCAAAGGATTCCTTAACCTGACGGTCGCTTGCTCTTGCTGGATCGATTTACTGAACTCGATCAATGAGCAGCCTGCTTACGGTATCATTCCAGTTACCGAGCAGTCGCCTTTGGTTATGATCGAATATTCCTCTCCCAATACAAATAAACCGCTTCACTTGGGCCATGTCCGCAATAACTTATTAGGATACAGCTTATCGAAGATCATGAAAGCGAACGGTAACCAGATCGTAAAGACGAATATCGTAAACGATCGTGGTATCCATATCTGTAAATCCATGTTGGCTTGGCAGAAATGGGGAAATGGAGCTACCCCAGAGTCTACCGGAAAGAAGGGCGACCATCTGATCGGTGACTTTTACGTATTATTCAGCAACAAATTAAAAGAGGAGACCCATGCGTTAGAAGCGAAAGGCCTTACCAAGGAAGAAGCCGAGGCTCAATCCACCTTGATGGCGGAAGCCCGTGAGATGCTTCGTAAATGGGAAGCCGGAGACAAAGAGGTGCGTGCGCTTTGGGAAATGATGAATAATTGGGTATACGCCGGGTTCAACGAGACCTATAAGATGATGGGCGTAGATTTCGATAAGATTTATTACGAGTCTCAAACCTATCTGGAAGGAAAAGGCAAGGTGATGGAAGGCCTAGAGAAAGGGATTTTCTATCGCCGTGAAGACGGCTCCGTATGGGCAGATTTGACGAAAGACGGGCTGGATGAGAAATTATTGCTTCGTGCGGATGGAACTTCCGTCTATATGACGCAGGATATCGGTACCGCCAAGCTGCGCTTCGATGATTACCCGATCAATAAGATGATCTATGTGGTAGGGAACGAGCAGAATTATCACTTCCAAGTATTATCGATCTTATTGGATAAGTTAGGCTTCGAGTTCGGCAAGGGATTGGTCCACTTCTCCTACGGAATGGTAGAGCTACCGGAAGGTAAGATGAAGAGCCGTGAGGGAACGGTCGTAGACGCCGATGATTTGATGGCCGAGATGATCAGTACCGCACGCGAGATTTCCCAAGAATTAGGGAAATTGGACGAGATGACTCCGGAAGAGGCTGAGAATATCGCCCGTATCGTAGGTCTTGGCTCCTTGAAATATTTCATATTAAAGGTAGACCCTCGCAAGAATATGACGTTCAACCCGAAAGAGTCTATCGACTTCAACGGAAATACGGGACCATTCATCCAATATACCTACGCCCGTATCCGTTCCGTATTGCGCAAAGCAGCGGAACAGGGCATCGCATTACCGGAGCAGTTACCGCTTACTTTCGCCATTTCCGAGAAAGAAGAGAACCTGATCCAAATGATCGCCGATTATGCAGAGATCGTGAAAGAGGCAGGTAAGCTATACAGCCCGGCCTGTGTCGCCAACTATATTTATGATCTGGTAAAGGAATACAATCAATTCTATCACGATTTCTCCATCCTTCGCGAAGAGAATCCGGAATTGAAGAACTTCCGTTTAGTCTTATCCGCCAATGTAGCTAAGATCGTGAAATCCGGTATGGATTTATTAGGCATCGAGGTTCCGGAAAGAATGTAACGATAGAAGATGAACATAAACGAGAAAACAAGAAAGGCTCTCCTTCGATTTCAACAAAATGAAATCACGGAGAGCCTTCTCTATACGCAACTCGCCGCTATCGAGAAAGATCCAAGCAATAAGGAAGTATTACTACAGATAGCGAATGACGAGAAAGGACATTATACGATCCTGAAAAAGTATACGGGGCAAGAGATCTCCCCGAATAAATTACGCGTCACCAAATACTACTGGTTGGCACGTATCTTGGGGATTACTTTCGCCATTAAGCTAATGGAAGGTAGCGAGGAAAGCGCCAAGAATGATTACGCCTCTTATGATGAGTATCCGGATTTGCAACAAATCGCACGTGACGAAGATGAGCATGAGCAGAGGTTGATCGCCTTGATCAATGAGGAACGGTTGGAATATATGGGTTCTGTCGTACTGGGGCTAAATGACGCTTTGGTAGAATTTACAGGTGCTTTAGCTGGCTTTACCCTTGCCTTGAGCGACTCTAGATTAATAGCTTTGACCGGAAGCATCACTGGAATAGCCGCCGCATTATCCATGGCTTCCTCCGAATATCTATCTACCAAGTCCGAGAATGGAAATGAAAACGGGAAACATCCCGTCAAGGCATCGATCTATACGGGAATAGCTTATATCTTTACGGTAGTCGCCTTGGTCGCTCCATTTATCTTTATATCGAACGTATTAATGGCTTTAGGGCTTATGCTCATCATAGCGTTGAGTATCATCGCCCTTTTCAACTATTATTATTCCATAGCGAGAAGCGAGAGTTTCCGGAAGCGTTTTACCGAGATGGCAGTACTTAGTTTTAGCGTGGCCGCATTAAGCTTCTTGATCGGATATGCGTTAAAAGAATTTACGGGCATCGATGTCTAAAAAATCATAGTTATGTTTTGAAAAATTCATAGTTATGAGTTTAGTAAATCATAACTATGAATTTTTAGAGCTATAATCAAGCCTTTTTCCGTGTCGTACGTTTCTTCGTCGCAGCAGGTTTTTCTCCCGCCTCGGCGATTATCTTCTGGCATTCCTCCAAGGTCAAGTTCTCTGGTTTCTCTATCGTCTTAGGGATTCTGTAATTCTTTTTCTTATAAGAGATATAAGGGCCGAAGCGACCATTCAAGATCTCCATTTCCGGATCCTCATCGAACTTCTTGATAAATCGTTGCTCATCTTTTTGTTTTTTTGCCTCGATCAACTCGATAGCTTCCTCGGCTGTTATCGACAAAGGATTCAAGCCCTTCGGTATGGATACGAACTTTCCGTCATGACGGATAAACGGGCCAAAACGTCCGACAGCGGCAACCATGACCTTACCTTCATATTCACCAATCGTACGGGGTAGATCAAACAATTTCAAGGCTTCTTCCAAAGTAATCGTCTCGATAGATTGCCCCTTCATCAAGGTTGCGAACTGAGGTTTAGGAGCCTCTTTATCCTCTGGGTGCGCCTGCCCGATCTGTACGACTGGGCCATAACGACCGATCTTCACGAAAACAGGTTTGCCGCTCTTCGGATCGATACCCAATTCACGCTCACCCACTTTATGCTCCGTACGGACAGAGGCTGCCTCTTCCACGATCGGATGGAATAGTTTATAGAATTTATCGATAGCGTCCGTCCATACCATCTCGCCTTCCGCTACGGCATCGAATTCCTTCTCTACGCTCGCCGTGAAGTTATAATCCATAACGCCCGGGAAATACTCCATCAAGAAATCATTCACGACCGTACCGATATCGGTTGGCATCAACTTATTCCGGTCCGCTCCTACGATCTCCGTCTTTTGGACTTCCTTGATCGTATGCCGGTCCAAGGTTATGATATTATAAGTACGCTCCGTTCCTTCCTTATCCCCTTTCACGACATACTCTCGATTCTGGATCGTCTGGATCGTAGGAGCATAGGTAGAAGGACGACCGATTCCCAATTCCTCCAAACGGCGAACCAAACTTGCTTCCGTATAGCGGGGAGGACGTTGCGTGAAACGTTCGGTAGCGACGATATCCTTCATACTCAATACCTCGTTCAAGGTAACCGGAGGAAGAAGGCCGTTTTCCTGTTCCTTCTCATTCTCGTCATCAAAACTCTCGCGGTACACCTGAAGGAAACCGTCAAAAGTAATGACCTCACCGGTAGCCACGAACTTCTCTTTCTTGCCGCCGATGCCTACGGAGATCGTCGTACGCTCCAACTCGGCGTCCGCCATCTGGCAAGCGATCGTACGTTTGCGGATCAATTCGTATAATCTCTTTTCCTGAGCGGTCCCGCTTATCTCATCATTGCTGATATAGGTCGGACGAATCGCCTCGTGCGCTTCTTGCGCTCCCTTGCTCTTGGTATGATATTGACGGAATTTATAATATTTCTCACCGTAGGTATCCAAGATAGCTTCTTTTACCGTCCCCAAAGCCAAATCACTTAAGTTCACGGAGTCAGTACGCATATACGTGATCAATCCGGACTCATACAGGCGTTGGGCGATCATCATGGTCTGCGAGACCGAATAACCCAACTTACGGGCGGCCTCCTGCTGCAAGGTAGATGTCGTAAAAGGAGGGGCTGGTGTCTTGCGCACCGGCTTTTTCGAGATATCATCGATCGTGAAAGAAGCGTCCTTGCAAGATTCAAGGAATGCCTCCACCTCTTCCTTATCTTTCAAACGACGGTTCAGCTCCGCCTTGAGGATTGTCGTACCATCCGGCAAGATAAAGCTAGCGATCACACGGTAGGCGGCCTCCGAGACAAACTCGTTGATCTCTCGCTCCCGCTCTACGATCAGACGTACGGCAACCGATTGCACGCGCCCCGCGGATAAAGCCGGCTTCACCTTACGCCAAAGAATGGGGGATAGCTCGAAACCCACGATACGGTCTAAGATACGACGGGCTTGCTGCGCGTTCACCAAATCGATATTGATATCTCTCGGCGTCTCAATCGCATGTAATATAGCGTTCTTGGTAATTTCATGAAAAACGATACGTTTCGTATTCTCAGGTTTCAATCCTAATACCTCATATAAATGCCAAGAGATGGCCTCTCCCTCCCGGTCCTCATCGGAAGCCAACCAAACCTGCTCGGCTTTCTTGGCTTCGTTCTTCAATTCGGTCACGAGTTTCTTCTTATCTGAGGGAATCACGTATTCCGGGGCATAATTGTGTTCGAGGTCTATACTGAAATCTTTCGTTTTCAAGTCGCGGATATGACCATAGCTAGACATAACCTTATAGTCCTTTCCGAGGAACTTCTCGATGGTTTTTGCCTTGGCTGGTGACTCCACTATTACCAAATTCTTTTGCATATCTATTTTTTGCTGGTTAGAAATCGGGTGCAAACTTACACAAATAATTAACGTACGCAGTATATCGATCACTAAAAAAGCGTTTTTTCCTATACATTATATATATAGTCATGCGTTTCTATTTACCTTCGCGGGACAAAATCAAAAAGCTATTCAAAAATATGGAAGAGATAAAGCGACTTATTTCAGAGAATAAACTAGAAGAAGCGATCCGGCTCTTGGACGCTTACCTCACGGAGCAACCGAGATCCGACGAGGCTTGGTTTCTCCTCGGAAAAGCTCATTATAAACTAGGCAACGTACGCCTAGCCCTCAACAGCTACCTACAAGCGATAGAGATCAATCCGGAAAGCCCGGCACAAGCGGCCTACGATATGGCGATCAAGGTGCTGGACTTTTATAATAAGGATATGTACAACCATTAAGAAGACAGAGCACCCGCACCCAAATAAATTCTAGAAGTACAAGTAACTCGACTTTATGCATTTATGAAGTTAGTTGTTCTTGATATAGCGTTTATTTGTATAATGCTCATTTACAACCTATAACGTAAGCTCGTCATAATAGGCATCGTTAAAGGCTTACAATGGGCATTATAAAGTGCTTATAATGGGCAATGTTAGGTGCTAAGAATGCCCATCGTAATTTGTAGAGACGGGGCGTGCCCCGTCTCTACAAGATATACAATGAATTTATGTTTCTTTAGATTTCAATCTTCCATGGGAGTAATCGTATAGTCATGCGGACAGAAGAAATGATAAAAATACAGAAAATGCTTTTTTCATATAAGTAAACTTTAAGAAATTACCTTTATCCAGATGATTATCCTTTATAAGTCAGCGCCAACATCGTAATATCATCGCTCTGCGTAGCGCCGTTCACGAATGATTGGACGGATTCGGATATACCTTCGATCATGGATTTGGGGGATTGGTTCTTTACGGAGCTACAAGCCTCTACCAAACGGATATCTCCATATTGCTCATTCCGCAGGTTCATCGCCTCACTGATTCCATCCGTATAGAGGAACAAGCTGTCTCCCGCTTCCAGTTTCAAGGATTGTTCTTTATAAGCTAATCCCGGCACGACTCCCAAGGCCATCCCACCAGTCATCGGCAAAAGAGATACCTTATCGTTCTTACGAATCCAAACCGGACGATTATGCCCCCCATTGCAATAAACCACGTCGCCCGTATGGATATTCAAGATCGCATAAAAAGTAGTGACAAACATCCCATTGACACTCTCACGGCACAATAGATCATTCGATTCCTTCATGCAGACCGCCGGGGAAAGCTGCCTAAGCGCCGTAGCACGGATCACCGTACGGCTGATCGCCATGAAAATAGCGGCGGGAATCCCCTTATCCGACACGTCAGCGATCGTAAAACCCAGATGATTATCGTCCACCAAGAAGAAATCATAGAAATCACCCCCCACGGCCTTCGCCGCGCTCATGGTCGCGTAGAGATCGAATTGCTTATATTGCGGGAACGGAGGGAACTGCTTCGGCAAGATCGATTGCTGTATCTCACGTGCCACGTTCAAGTCGTATTGTATCTCCTCTAGCTGATGATGTTCCTTTTGGGCCTCCTTGATAAAAGAAATCTGCTCGACCGCCTTCTCGATCGTACGTTCCAGATCCTCCATATCGATCGGCTTGGTAGCGAAGTCGAAAGCACCATGGTTCATGGCGGTACGAATATTCTCCATATCCCCATAAGCCGATACGATGATACATTTCAAGGCCGGGTTACGCATCTCGTTAATCTTCGTCAGCAATGTCAAGCCATCCATCTCCGGCATATTGATATCGCTCAATATGATATCAAAGTCCGGATGGTCCAACATCATCCTCAACGCCTCCAAACCATTATGGGCAAAGGAGAACTCATACTCTCCCTTACGGATCTTCCGACGGAAATATTGGGTTAGCAACGCTTCCAGATCCTGTTCGTCGTCTACGCTTAATATCTTGATCGCCATAATTCTTCTGTTTATTTCGTTAATGGAATAAGGAATATGAAACGGGTAAACTCACCTTCTTTCGATTCCACCTCTATCTTCCCGTCATGCTTCTCCTCTATAATGGATCGAGTGATAGATAGCCCCAAGCCAGTTCCCTCTCCCACCGGTTTCGTGGTGAAAAACGCGGAGAATATCTGCTCCCGGATATCCTCCGGCATACCGATACCATTATCCTCGATACTTAATCTTAAAGAATCTCCCTCCTTCCGTAGATCCACGGATATAACCGGCTCATACCCGATCGGCGAGAGCTTGGATTTACTATAGACCGCATAGCAAGCGTTATTCATGACATTCAATACCGCACGGCTCAAATCCTGTGGGATCACTTTCAGCATCGGAAGCCCTTCCTCGTAATGCTCCCGGATCGCGATATTGAAACCTTTATAGTTCGCTCGCATCGAATGATAAGCCAACCAAACATATTCCTTCACCAGATTCTTGATATCCGTAGGGATGTACTCGTCA